>Ga0181348_1000261_pt1 | contig 22035 bp, 35 predicted proteins | sample Su13VDMM110DN_FD_130092 | JGI IMG/M metagenome (GOLD analysis project Ga0181348, IMG submission 130092) | Freshwater viral communities from Lake Michigan, USA - Su13.VD.MM110.D.N | ecosystem: Environmental > Aquatic > Freshwater > Lake | place: USA: Michigan | collected 2013-07-16
AGATCCTTGCTTTAGAAGCAGCGGCTAAACTAACCCTACCTTTCGCTACAAATACTCGTTCTCCTTATCAGTTTTATATCGATGAGTGGCACAGACTTCGTGAAGAAGACCCTGAGAATGCATCTCAGAAGTTCTATGATACATATGGAGAAGAATACTTTATATTCTCTACAAGTCTATCTAAGAACAATACTGGTATTGCTGCTACAATCGAGGCAGAGAAACGTTCTCGTGAACTATCTGACTTGATTGCTAAGAATCCAGAGTACGGTTGGTTCATTGTAGGCGATGCTAACGCTGGTGAATTTTCACCTAGCGTATATCAAAGTCAACGTGGTACACCAGTTGCTCCTGGAAGCACAAAGAAGTTCCGTGAATCACAGGACCCATATGATGCAATTGCTTCTACTCAGGCAGAAAAAGGTTGGATTACCTACAACAAAGGTATGGATATCCTTGAAGCAGAGCGTATTGGAAGAGGTCTACCTAGTTTAAATGTGAAGGCAGCGGAAGATTTGGCTGACCGTAAGCGTCAGTTTATTCAAGAACTTAGCGAAGAGAATCCAGAATGGGCAGAGGTTCGCGGAAAGATTGATACTCAAAAGGTATACAACTTCCTGAAGTTTGCTAATGGTATAATCTCTGACCCTAGAGTTTCTGGAAGAGCAGACTTGCAGGGTATGTCTGACTATCTTGAGGGACGTGAGTATGTCCGTAGTATACTTGCAGGTAGAAATAGTAAATCTATAAATGCTGTAGAAAATCAAGACATCAAAGAAATGTGGGACACATTTACTGGTGGATTACTAGATGAATATATATCATTCAGTAGAGTATACAATCGTATCCTTGAAAATGATGATTTAACGAAAGGCCTGTAGAGTGAGCGAAGCATTAGATAATCTAAGGGGCGGTGGTACAGCCTCTACTGCTGGAAAAGTCTTTGTTGGTGCTGGCAAGAAGAAAACAATTACGCTTAAAAGAAGCGGAATGAAACTAGAGATTGAATCAGAGACTGCTAAGGCTAGTGATTTAAAATCAAGTTATTATACTGACCCAACTGTTGAGGCTAATTGGATTAGAACTCTTGGCAAGTATGGCTATGGTAATGTAGACCCACTTAAGGCTGCAGCAATTTATGAACTCGCCGTAGATGGTGCTGGAGACTGGTATACAAAATCTAAAGGTTCTCGCAAGATAACACCTGAACAATATCTACAATGGTATTCGAAGAACCAAGGTGTAGGCGACGAAAATAAGCCTAAGGTATCTGTACAGAAGTATCTATTCCAACCAGAAGAGATTCAATCTTTGATTGACGATACACTTAAAAGCGTTCTTGGCCGTAAGGCTACAGATAGCGAGAACAAAGAATTCTATACTGCTATTCAGGGAATGATTGATGCTGGAACAATTACAACCACCAAGAAAGTTGGCGGTAAAACTGTTACAGAAACCAAACCTGGATATACTAAAGAAAAAGCCCAAGCCTTAATTAAGAAGAGTGTAGAAGAAAAGGCCCCACAAGATTTAGCGGAGAAGCAGAGTCTTGACTTTGCAGACTTCCTATCAGGACTAGGAGGTTAATGTGGCAGACACAGCATTTGGTATTACCGCTGATTTAATCAAGCAGTTTCCAGAACTTAAAAAGGTATTTGACCTATGGAAGGCTGGCAATACAACTGACGCAGAATTAGAATACTATAAGACTACTTATTACAAGAATCTTACTTCTAATGCGCAGACACGCCAAAAGAAAAAAGCATCTCAGCCAGGTGTATATGCTCAAGAACTTGAGGCATATAAACTTGAACAGAAGAAACGTCTTACCGCTAGAGGTATAACTGTTTCTGATGCTACTCTAGAAGATGCATATCTTAAAGGACTTAGCGATACACAGGTAGACCTTAATGCTTTGATTGCTGCTAAGGGTAAGCCAATTGGTGGTTCGACACTAGGTAGCGTTCAGAGTCTTAAAGAATATGCTGATGCTTTTGGTATGTCATACTCCCAAAAAAGTTTAGATGCATGGTCTCAGGGTATATTCTCTGGCACAACAACTGCTGATGATATTCAAGCACAGATTCGTAGAGATGCATCTAGTGCATTTCCAGTCTATGCTGACCAGATAAATAAAGGAACTAGTGTTGAGGCATTAACCTCAGCCTATAAATCTTCTATGGCTAACATATTAGAGATTGATGCAGACAGTATTACATTTAACGACCCTACTCTTCGTCGGGCTTTACAGTATATCGGACCTGATGGCAAGCCAGCAGTTAAACCAATATGGCAATTTGAAACTGAACTTCGTCAAGACCCTCGTTGGGAAAAGACAGACGGTGCTAGAAAAACCGTAGACTCACTATCATTAAAGGTCCTTCGTGACCTTGGATTGGCGTAAACATGGCTGCTCCTAAAGTCCCTATTGCTAGCACAACTAAAGTACAATCAGGTCAAACAATATCTGGTATTGCCGCAAAAGCAGGAGTAAGCGTTGCTGCTATTGCAGCCGCTAACCCACAAATTACCAACCTAAATAAAATTAATGTTGGCCAAATAGTTAAGATTCCAGTTGTTAATACTGCTACCAAAACCGCAACTAGCACTTATGCTGGTGGAGTAACTGGTGGAACAAATCCCTTTTCTCCTACATCAGGAGTAAGCGCAGCAAAACTTGAAACAATTTCCAAGGCTGCTGGAGTTACCCCAGTATCTGGTTCAACTGGTGCTACAGGTTCTACTGGCAATACCGCAGCAGACAAAGCCGCAGCAGACAAAGCCGCAGCAGACAAAGCCGCAGCAGACAAAGCCGCAGCAGATGCACTAGCAGCAGCAGAAAAAGCGGCAGCAGAGGCTAAGGCTAAAGCAGATGCAGAAGCAGCAGCACGTGCAGCAGAACTTGAAAGAATTAAAGCAGAACTTCTTGCAGCAGCAGATGCTGATAGACAAGCACTTCTTGCTCAACTTGCAGCAGCACAAGCAGCGGCAGATGCCGCAGCCGCAGCAGCAGCAAATGCAAATGCAGCAGCATTAGCGGCAGCAAATACAGCAGCGCAACAGAAGGCAGCAGAAGATGCAGCAAAGGCTGCAGCAGAAGCAGAACGTGTAGCAGCGCAACGTGAGTCTGTAGGAAAAATTGTAGCGGATAGATTTGCTAAGTATGGTCTTGCTACTCTTGGAGCCAAGGTTCTCGACCTTGCTCGTCAAGGATATTCAGAAGACACAATTACATTAGAACTTCAGAATACCCCAGAGTATCAGCAACGATTTGCAGCAAATGCTGCACGTATTAAAAAGAACTTAAGTGTTCTTACTCCTGCGGAATATCTTGCTAACGAAGATGCTTATCGCCAAACACTCCGTGCATATGGTCTAACTCAATTTGACAATGATGCATATGTAAGGCAGTTTATCGAGAACGATGTATCTCCATCAGAGTTATCAACTCGTGTATCTATGGCAGTTCAGAGAGTTCAGAATGCTGACCCTGCAATTGCTAGAACACTTAAAGATTATTATGGAATTGGCTCAGCCGACATGGTTGCCTATGTTCTTGACCCTAATCAGCAATTACCTAAGATTCAACGTCAGATTGCAGCAGCCGAAATTGGCGTAGCCGCAAGAGTACAAGGACTTGAGACTGGTGTTTCTGTAGCAGAACAACTAGCAGCACAAGGAATCACACAAGCCGAAGCACAAAAGGGATATGCAACAATTGCAGATATCCTACCTACCGCACAGAAGTTAAGCGAAATCTACGGAACAACACTTCCTGGATATAACCAAGCAGAGGCAGAACAAGAAGTATTTAATACTCTAGCCTCAGCGCAACGTAAACGTAAAGCACTTACTGAGAGAGAAATTGCATCATTCTCTGGTAAGTCTGGAACTACAAAGGCGTCGCTACTTAGCACACCAGGCGGACAATACTAGAATCCTGACATTGACCTATCGGCCCAATGCAGCGTATAAGACCGACAGTAGGAGCCAGCCAGTTTCCCCGAACTGAACTGTGGCCTGCGACTAACAACGAATAGAAGGGTGGTAGTTGCTATGAGCAACAATTACTGGGAAGACGAAGACGAAGACCTAGATACTGACCAAGGTTTCTCTGGTGATGGAAGTGACTTGATTAAAAAGTTACGGAAAGCAAAGAGAGCCGACGAGAAGCGTATTAAGGAACTCACTGAGCAACTTGAAGGATTATCCAAAGTGCAGCGTGAGCGAACCGTCAAAGAAGTCCTGGAAAAGAAAGGCGTAAACGCTAAGGCTGCACGCTTAATTCTTAAGGATATCGATGATGTTAACGAGGAGACAGTTTCTAACTGGCTCGATGATAATGCAGATTTATTCGGAATTAAAGTACAGAAAGATGAAGCCAACATGCCAGAACAAGACCGTGCTGCCCTAAGGCAACAGGATGTTCTAACACAAGGTGCGTTTACTCCAGACAGAATGGAAGAACTTAACTCAAGAATTGACAATGCAGATTCTATGGATGCATTGTTAGATGTTCTTCGTTCACAACAATCATCATAGTTTCTAGTCACTGGAGGTGACGAATGGCATATGTATCAACAGCCTCTGACAATCTCGGAGGAACCGCTGGTGGTGCTGGTCTAGTACAGAAGGCGTATGACCGTCTTCTAGAATTCGCTCTCCGCTCTGAACCACTAATTCGTTCAGTCGCAGATAAGCGCCCAGCCCGTCAAGCAATCCCTGGCTCAACCGTTGTTCTACAACGTTATGTTGACCTTTCAGCAGCAACAACTGCTCTAACAGAAACAACTGACCCAGATGCAGTAGCAATGTCAACACCAACATCAGTAACCATTACTCTTGCAGAGTACGGTAACTCAGTGTTGGTAACACGTGCATTAGAGTTATTCTCTCTTGCAGATGTTGACCCTGCAATCGCAAACATTATCGCTTACAACCTAGCAGATTCTATTGACTCCGTAGCAATGACAACATTGCGTGGCGGTTCAAATGTAATCTACTCAGGTTCAACAGCAACATCAACTGCAACCATCACAGCAGCCGCTACACTTTCTTCAGCAAACATCCGTAAGGCTGTTGCTAAGTTGCGTGCTAACAAGGCTAATGGACGCAAGGGTTCACTATACTGGGCTGGATTACACCCAGAGGTATCCCACGACCTACGTGCTGAGACAGGTTCAGCAGGATGGTTGCTTCCTAACCAATACGGTTCTTCACAAGACCGCATCTGGGCAGGAGAAATCGGAACATACGAAGGTGCATACTTCGTAGAGTCTCCACGCCTTTACTCTGCAACTGACGGTTCTTCATCTGCAAAGGTGTACCGCACAATCATTGCAGGACAGCAAGCACTTGCTGAGGCAGTGGCAGAAGAGCCACATGTAGTTATCGGACCAGTAGTTGACCGCTTGATGCGTCACCGCCCAATGGGTTGGTACGGCGTACTAGGCTTTGCTCGCTACCGCGAAGAGGCACTATACCGAATCGAATCAGGTTCATCAATCGCTTAGTTGATTGACGATAGGGCAGGGGGAGCAATCTCCCTGTCTTATAGTAAATCCACTATAAGGAGAATAATGGCAGACTATACATTTACAACACCAGTTGTACAGGAAGCACCTATCGGTAAGCATAGACTGTTTTACTTCTATAAACTAAATAAAGGTGTTAGTATTGCCAAGAGTGGGGCTACCTATTCTAAGGTAAGATTTCCATTGGACGAAGATATAGCAAACTATGATGAATTCTATATCGGTGGCCATGAACATATAGTAGATGATACTACCAAGGCTGCACTAATATCATCTGGTTTAGGAATAACTGAGGCTAATTTCACAGCAGTATAAGGGACAAATATGGCATATCACTGGCAAGACCATCCGACAGAAGTCGAAGGATGTTTTGGATGTAAGGTAATGAATTTACAAGTTAATGCAGGAGACGCTAAAAGAGATATTCCAGATAAAAAATGGACTGCAGAACTTAACGCTTATAAAGACGCTAGAGCACAAGGTATACAACCAGCAGGCACAACTATGCGTCACGTAGAAGAAGCACATAAAGCATCGGAGATTTTAGGCAAAGCGTATAATGCGGACACTATGCCTAAGACGAAGGACATAACACCAAAAGCCGCAGCCGTAATGAAAGAGATAGGACAAATCTAATGCCAAAAGTAGGAAATAAGAAGTTCCCATATACCGCCAAGGGCAAGAAGGCTGCTAAGGCTTATGCTAAGGGTGAGAAGATGGAATCTAAGGCTGAGAAAAAAATGGAAATGAAAATGGGCATGAAGAAGATGGCCATGAAAAAAATGGGTAAGAAGAAGTAATGTCTTCTAGTGGTAGTCATAAACGCCACGATGGTTTTAATCCAGTTCAAATTAAGAATGGTCTAGTGGTTCGGTTGAACAAGAACGGAACCATTAGGTCAATCTTAGGAAAGTATGGGGAGCATGGAAAACAAAAAGGACTCAAGGCTCGCTAGAGCAGGAGTGTCTGGTTTTAATAAACCAAAGCGTACTCCTAAGCATCCTACTAAATCACACGTAGTTGTAGCCAAAGAGGGAAGTCAAGTAAAGACAATTAGATTTGGTCAGCAAGGTGTTACTGGAGACAGACAACCTACAGCAAGACAGAAATCTTTTAAAGCACGTCATAGAAAGAATATTGCTAAAGGTAAAATGTCTGCAGCATATTGGGCGGATAAAGTCAAATGGTAAAGAAAGCATTTTGGGATAAAAAAAATCCTAAGAAAACATCTAAGAAATTAACGCCAGCACAGAAAAGTGCAGCAAAGGCTAGGGCTAAAGCAGCAGGCAGACCTTATCCAAACTTGATTGATAATGCTGCTGTAGCAAGAAAAAAGAAATAGGGACACAGGGGACTATGAGCAAAAAAGATTCTATTGCACTAGTATGGTGCGATAATGGAATGGTAGATGGCAAGTTTATGCAAGGCGTAACAGATGTTATGTTAAAGTCTGGCGTAGAATTTGCTACATCTTTAAGAAGTCAAGGCAACCAAATTGCCAGACAACGACAGACAGTAATTGATTACTGGTATGATAAGACTGATTACGAATGGCTACTATGGGTAGACTCAGATGTAGTAATTAGTCCAGAAAAGTTTAAATTATTATGGGATAACAAGGATGCTGAAAAGCGTCCAATTGTTACTGGAATATATTTTACTACAGATAATCCAGAAGAACCTTTAATGATTCCAATGCCTACAATCTTTAACTTTATAGTTGGAGATGAGGGTGGATTTGGATTAACCAGAGTTCACCCAATGCCAGTAAATCAACTAATTAAGGTTGATGCGGCGGGTATGGGATTTGTATTAATGCACCGCAGTATCGTACCAAAGGTTCGTGAAGCATCTCAAGATGGACAAGTATTTATGGAAATGGGTAGAGGAACTAAGTTTATAGGTGAAGATATATTTTTCTTTGCCCTATGCGATAAAGCAGAGATTCCACTATATGCTCATACTGGTGCATTAGCCCCACATATGAAGCGGTTCTCATTTGATGAACATTATTACAACGCATTCTTTGGTAAACCTAAGGAAGAGCCTAAGTCAAAACTTATCACCCCTGATAAGAAAATAATTACACCTAGATAGGACACATAATGGCACTTGGTAAAGCAGGTAGTAGCCTGGCAGCAGAACTTAACCGTCTTGCTGGTACAACAGGATTAGATGAGCAGGGTGCTGCTAACGTTTATGCTAGCACTACTGGACTTGCAACCGTAGGTGCTCTTAATATCAAAGCAGAAGCAGGACGCACTAGAGATAAATTTAAAGACATTGATGGTATCTGTAATGAACTTGCTGGAACCACTGGACTAGCAGCACCTGCTGCATTACGGAGCATAGACGCCTAATGACAACTACACTATCTAATCTTATCGATGAAGTATTAATTAATCTTTCTGGCTATACATACCAACAAGAAAGAACAACCTATCTTAAAACTGCGGTGTCTACAACCACATCTTCATCTACATCACCTACAATTCTTAGCCTTGGTTCTACCGAATCAGTCGGTAAGGGTATTGTAGAAATTGGCGAAGAGTTAATGTGGATTGATACATTTGACCGTATTGCTAATACTGCTACGGTATCTCCTTACGGTAGAGGATATCTAGGAACAACTGCCAGCACACACGCTGCTGATTCTAAGGTTGCTATCTCTCCAGTATTTCCACGTAACTCAGTTAAAAAAGCAATTAACGATACTGTTCGTTCTACTGGCTCTTCCATGTTTGCTGTTAAAAGCATGACATTTACCTATGAAGCACCAGTTACCACCTATAATATTTATGATGGATATGTTATTTCAAATGTCCTAAGTATCATGTGGCAGTCCGTTGGTCCATCTGAAGAATGGATTCCAGTACGCAAATGGTCTTGGGATTCTAAAGCAGACTCCACTGCTTTTGCCGCTAATGCACAAACAATTACTATCGGTGATTATATTACACCTGGAAGAACAGTTAAAGTAATCTATGCTACAGACGCAGAAGCCTTTACTTCTAACTCACAAGACTTTGCCACACAAACTGGTTTACCAGAATCATGTAAGGATGTCATAATCCTTGGGGCCGCATATCGTTTGCTAACATATCTAGACCCTGCTCGTGCTGCCCAAATCAGCCCACAAGCAGACGAGACAGATAGCAAGCGTCCATTTGGTGCGTCGAATACTGCGACCAAGCAGTTGTATGCTTTGTATACACAACGCTTGAAAGAAGAAACGTCACGCCAACAAAATCAATATCCAATCCGCGTCCACTACAGCCGATAGGGAACTAAATGACAATACGCAAATACTCCTCTCGTTCTCAACAAACGACACTAGCATCAGCAATTACATCATCAGATTCAACGATGACTGTAATCTCTGGTTCACAACTAATGGGTGGAAAGACACCTGCATCAACTGAAACATACACAGTTGTTATCGACCCAGATACAGCCAATGAAGAAATTGTAGATATAAGTAACTATTCTTCTGGCAACACACTTACTATTACTCGCGGAAGAGACGGCTCAACGGCTGTAGCCCACTCCGCTGGTGCAGCAGTACGCCATATGATTATTGGTCGAGACCTACAAGAGGCTAATGACCACATCGAGAGTACTACAACAGCGCATGGTATCACTCTTGCTAACGTCGTAAAGACTACTGATACTGGGGTAGTGACCAGTACAATGATTCTTGACGGTACAATTGTTAATGCCGATATTAATTCTAGCGCTGCTATTGCAGCAACAAAGATTTCAGGCACAGCAATTACCGCTGCTGATACTGGTACAGTAACCAACACAATGCTTGCTGGCTCTATAGCACCTGCTAAAGTAACAGGCACTGCTATTACAGCAGCCGATACTGGTACTGTAACAAGCACCATGATTGCCGATGGCACTATTGTAAACGCAGACATCAACTCTGCAGCAGCCATTGCATCTACTAAAATTTCAGGTACAGCAGTAACTCAAGGAGATACTGGAACTGTTACCTCAACAATGATTGCGGACTCAACTATTGTCAATGCTGACATTAGTGCATCTGCTGCTATTGACAAGACTAAGATTTCTGGAACTGCAATTACTGCAGCAGATTCAGGTACAGTTACATCTACTATGATTGCAGATGGAACAATTGTTAATGCTGATATCAATGCTTCAGCAGCAATTGCTCTAAGCAAGTTAGCAACTGACCCATTGGCTCGTGCTAACCATACTGGTAGCCAAACAGCATCAACTATCTCAGACTTTGATACACAAGTAAGAACATCTAGACTAGACCAAATGGCTGCGCCTACTGGTTCAGTATCATTAAATAGTCAGAAGATTACTAACCTTGCTACACCTACATCCAATGCTGATGCTTCTACTAAACTTTATGTAGACACTCAAATCAATAACCTTATTGATGGAGCACCTTCTACATTAGATACTCTTAATGAAATTGCTGCAGCACTTGCTGATACAGCAAACTTCTCAGATACAGTAGTTCTTAAGGCTGGCTCTACAATGACTGGCAACCTAGCAATGGGTACAAATAAGGTTACTGGTCTTGGAACACCTACATCTAATACAGATGCAGCAACTAAGGCATACGCAGATACAATGCTTCCACTAGCAGGTGGCACTATGACTGGTGCTATTGCTATGGGAACCAACAAGATTACGGGATTAGGTACACCAACTGCTAATACAGATGCGGTTACAAAAGCATACGCAGATACAATTATTACATCTGTCGCTGCTGATGCAGCCGCCGCTGCTGCTAGTGCATCTGCTGCTGCAGCGTCATATGATTCATTTGATGATAGATATCTAGGTGCTAAGGCAACTGCTCCATCAACCGATAATGATGGCAACGCTTTACTTACTGGTGCTATCTACTTTGATACAGCAGCAACCAAGTTCTATGCTTGGAATGGTTCAGCATGGCAAGAACTGACATCTACTATTACAGTCAGCCGTTGGAAGAAAACAATGTCTGGCGGAGAAACAACATTATCTGGAACAGATGATAACTCAATATCATTATCTTATACAGCAGGGTGGGAAGAAGTATTCCTTAACGGTGTAAGACTTGTTCGCGGTGATGACTATACTGCAAGCACTGGCACAACAGTTACTGGACTATCTCCAGCCCTTGCTGCTAGCGATGTTGTAGAAGTATTTTCATATACACCATTCAATGTATCCAATGCCCTGACAGTAACAGTTATTGATGCAAAGGGTGACTTACTTGTAGGAACAGCAAGTGATACAATTGGAAGGTTAGCAGTTGGTACAAACGATTATGTACTTACAGCAGATTCAACTCAGACAACTGGCGTTAAGTGGGCGGCTCCTACTACTGGTATAACAACGCTAGACCTTACATTAAATGCTCAGACAGGCACAACATATACTACCGTGCTTAGTGATAAAGATAAGTTTGTAACTCTTACAAATGCATCTGCAATTACATTAACCTTACCGCCTTCCGTGTATAGTGCAGGACAACAAATACACTTTGCTCAACTTGGGGCAGGTCAGGTAACATTTGCACAAGGTGCAGGTGTTACAATTAACTCAACTGGTGCAACAGCCACCGCTCCAAAGATAAGAGCGCAATATGCAAGCGCAACAGCAATTTGTACAGCAAGTAATACTTTCTTAGTGATTGGAGATATAGCCTAATGAGTCGCGCTAGAACTAACGCAGATAACGTCGCTGGTGACATTTCGGGTGTAACAGCCTCGACAGGGTTAACAGGTGGTGGAACTTCTGGTACTGTATCCGTATCTATTGATACAGCAGTTACAACAGACCTTTCAACCGCCCAAACACTTACTAATAAAAATCTATCAAGTGGAACCAACACATTTCCATCTTCACTTGCGACACTTACTGATTCACAAACATTAACAAACAAAGATTTATCAAGTGGAACTAATACATTATCAACATCAGTAGCAACACTTACTGGTACTCAAACGCTTACAAACAAAACTTTAACTGACCCTAAAGTTGATTTGGCGATTAATGCTCAGACTGGAACAACTTACACATTCGTCTTAGCCGATGACTGTAAACTTGTTACAGCATCAAATGCATCCGCTCAAACATACACAATTCCACCAGCATCATCAGTTGCTTATAACACTGGCTCACAACTTAATATTATACAAAAAGGTGCTGGTCAAGTAACATTTGCCGCTGGTTCTGGAGTAACAATTAGAAGTAATGGAGCCACCGCAGCAGCACCTAAACTTCGTGCTCAATATTCATCAGCAACTGCAATTTATGAAGGTTCTGATGTATGGTATGTGATTGGAGATATAGCCTAATGCCAATACTAGGAATTATTGCTTCTGGTAAAACTGCTTCTACAATATCTACTAATTCTTTTAAGTCTATTGCAACTGCAGATGTAGGTTCGGGAGGAACAGCATATGTAGAATTTACTTCAATACCTTCAACCTATAAACATCTACAGATTAGATACATAGCGCAAGATAACAGAAGCACTTATGGAATTGACCAATTAAGAATGCGAATGGGTAGTAGTAATACTCTTGATACTTCATCAACGGCATACGTTCATCATTTTGCTCGAGGAACTGGTGCTATTACAGATTCGGCTAATTATCCAACAACTGGAGGAGATAATGATTCCATAGCATTTAATACTGGACTTGGTACAAATGCATCCCCAGGTTCTTGGGGCGCTGGTATTATTGATATTACAAATTATGCTAGTACTACTAAAGTAAAAGTAGCAAAATATTTTGGTGGAGTAGATTTGAATGGAGATGGAACGGGTAGGGGTGGGGTGCCTGGACGTATAGTCTTTGGTACTGGAATGTGGCTAGGTACAAATAAATTAAACGCAGTAAATATACTTAGATTTTACCCTGAAAATGGTACTCTCTTTAGTCAATATTCTAAATTTGCCCTATACGGATTGGAAGGATAGTTAAATATGCCCGCTACATATGTTTCACTTGCTAAAAATACTTTAACTTCTGCTACTGATATTGTAAGTTTTAATTCATTTAGTGGTTATACGGATTTAGTTTTAATAGTCCGAACACAACCAACTAGCAATGCTGTTAACGCTTATAAAGTAACTGTAAATAATGATAGTACTAATACATATTGGGGAATGACAAACATTTCAGGTATAGGCAGTACTGACGCTTCGGTTCGTACTGCTAACGAAGCAACTGCACGGTTTTTCCAAGCACAGGTAGGTTCTAATCAAAGCGGTTTAATTTTGCATATAATGAATTATGCAAGTGCAAACACCCACAAAATTATAATCTCAAAAACCTTTAGCAGTAATAGTGACCATGTAGAATATAATGTAAATACGCGAATAAATAACGCTGCAATAACGAGTCTAGAATTGTTTTGGGACCCAACCTCCAATAAACAAAAAGTTGGGGACACCTATGAACTTTATGGAATACTATGCGCCTAATTGATTACATTCCTAGAAAGGCAATTTAATGCCAAATACTCTTACTTTAATAGAAACTAAGACCTTAACCTCTGACCAATCAACCGTTGTGTTTAGCAGTATTCCTGCTACATACACAGACCTTCTTGTTGTACTTTCAGTGAGAGGCTCACAATCAAGCGTTAATGAAAGTTATGAAATTTACTTTAATGGTACAAACACGAATAGAAGCGGCACTAGGTGGTACGGCACTGGAACTGCAGTTGAAGCAGATGGCGCCAGCCAATTAGAAGGAGTTGGTAATACCGCAACTTCTGATGTATTTAGCAATGAATCCGTTTATATTTTTAATTATACTTCGACGACTGGTAGTAAACACTTTATGTTTGAATCCGGAACTTCGACCAATAGTACAAATGGTTATCAAATCTTTGGTACTGGTAGATGGAATCCCGCTACGTCAGTTGCCATTAATTCAATAACGTTTGACGGTAACTCTTCAACGACCCTTCTTACTGGTTCCACCCTTTCATTATACGGCATATTAAAAGTCTAACAACAAAGGAGAAAAAATGCCAACTAAACTAATAATAAATTGCACTACAGGAGAGGAAACTTTAGTAGAGTTAACTCCCGAAGAAATTTCTCAAGCGGAAGCACAAAGAGAGGCTTCTGCAATTAAAGAAGCAGAACGTGAAGCAGCGGAAGCAGCCAAGGCTGCAGCCAAAGCATCTGCCGAAGCAAAACTTGCAGCACTTGGATTAACACCAGAGGAAATTGCAGCGCTTTAATTGCTTGAATGTGATTTCTGTAATAAAGAATTTGAACCAATAAGTACCAGGTGGTTATGTCCTCATTGTCATATGAAGGCTAACTGTTGTGATGGTGAACCGTTAGGAGAATAAGTGGCTGGTCGTGATATTACCGAAGGTCGTTCTAGTAGAGCGATTGCGGTTGACTTAGGTATTGTATCGTCTTCTGCTACTTGGCAGAATACGGCAGAAGCATATGACATTGCTATTGGTGGCTTGCCATTTTTCTATGCCATCTCAGATGCTCGACCTTACCGTCGACAGACAGCACCATTTCGTAAGGACCAATTTGATAATGGTTCAGAACCAGGTGAGCAATCACTTACTGGCTGGTGGATTCGTTCTCAGTCTTCCTTTCATGGCGGAGCAGGTATTAAGTTCTATGACCCATCTGCTGGTGAAACTGTAGCACACAGATTTACTGACAGCAAAGGTGTTGATGTATGGACTAAGGGACAAGTCACAATGCTTAAGAATACATCTACTGCTCACTATACAACTGGTGACATTGAATCTAACAAGCGTCCATTCCAACAACTACGTTCTATCCAATGGGGTGGGACTAACGGTGTATTGCTACATGATGAGTATGATGTTGACAAGATTGCAGTAGACGGAACAGAAACTCACTTCATAGATAACGCAGCAGGTACTGATTACCCTGTGTTTGCTATCTGTGACGATGGCGTTAATGCTTATTGGGTAACACGCATTCTTGATTCAGGTGTTGATAAGACTGCTGTATATAAGAAACCTTTGACTGGTGATTCATCTACCTCAGCCACCTTACTATTTAATAGCAGTTCTCTTGTAGTATCTAAAGGTACAATGGAATATGTTAAAGACCGTATTGTTATGGCTATCAATAATAAAATTTTTGAATTCCCAACAACAGCGTCATCCCTACCAACAGCCTTGTATACTCATGGCGATTCCGATATAGTCTTTTCTTCAATATCATCATCTGGTTCATCTATTTATGTTGCTGCCTATAGTGGCATTCAATCATTTATTTTTAAATTTACATTAAGTACATCTGGCACGATGCCTACACTTACATCCGCTGTTGTATCAGCAGAGATGCCTGTAGGAGAAATCATCCACAAGATATATTACTATCTTGGATACATGATGATTGGGACAAATAAGGGAATCCGTGCGGCAGTTGTCTCAGATACTGACGGCTCCATTAACTATGGTCCACTAATTGTAGAGACTACTCAGCCGTGTTATGACTTTGCCGCACGAGACAAATTCGTCTGGTGCGCTACTGGCGTTGCTGGAAATCCTGGCGTTATCCGTATTGACCTAGGAAATGAAATAGAAACATTACGGTTTGCATACGCAAATGATTTGTATGTTGATGATATAACTGGATATAGTACTACATCATGCGCTTTTGCTGGTGATTTAAATAGACTTGTATTCTGCACCACAGCAGTTAATGCTGGGACAATTACTAACAAAGCAAAAACATCTAGTGTTGCTACACTTACTACCTCTGCGGTACACGGCTTAGCCGTTGGTGATTCTATTTGGGTAGAAGGTGTTGCTGCTGTATCTAGTTCCGTATTCAACGGGCAATACACAGTTGCTAGCGTTCCGTCTACTACTACATTTACCTACTCCGTAACAGGTGCTAACGTTGCATCAACCGCAGTATCATCTGCTACAGCATTGGTTAATAAAACTGGAACAATTAATATTGAAGCAGAATCTACCTTACGTCCTACTGGATATCTAACCACAGGGTTTATTCGGTACGGCACACTAGAGCCAAAGAACTTTAAGCGTCTCCTTGGTCGTGGTGACTTCTCCTATGGCAGTCTTGCTTTGGATATTATAGATAGAAACAATACTGAATATGAAATTATTACCTATAGTCCTACCGTTCCAGCAGTTGAGGTAACAACATCTCAGCCTGAGACAGCACAAGAATATGTAGCATATAAGTTTATCTTTGGTAGAGATGCTACATATACATCTTTGGGTCCAACCTTTAAGGGATACCAAGCAAAGGCTACTATCGCTACGCCTCGTCAGCAAATCATGCAGTTCCCACTGTACTGCTTTGATGTTGAAACAGATAGATATAACGTTCAAGTGGGATACGAAGGAAGAGCATTTGCTAGAATTCAAGCACTTGAAAATATTGAAAAGAGTGGAGACGTAGTTACACTACAAGACTTCACGACTGGTGAATCTCGCCAGATTGTAATTGAACAGATATCGTTTACTCGTGGAACCCCACCAGATAGAGGCTTTAGTGGCTTTGGTGGTATCCTTGAAGTAACCATTAGAACCGTATAGGAAATCATGATGACACCAACTGATTGGGCTGGACTGGCCGTAGCCGTAACCACTTTAATAGGAGCACTAGCGACATCTATTAGATGGATGGTTAAACATTATCTTAATGAACTTAAACCCAATGGAGGGTCCAGTTTAAGGGATAAGGTCAATCAATTGGACGAGAAGGTTGAGTTACTAACCGACCTAGTTAAACAACTAATAGGAAGATAGGGACAATGGGGACAAAAGCGGACAAATTTCCTAAATGGTTCTACGATAATGCTACAGTTGCTGACTTTGAATCAGGACTAGCAGAGTTTAAAGGTAAGAAGAATCTTAAGTTCCTACAGATAGGTGTCTTTACTGGCAACGCATCTGCTTGGCTACTAGAGAATATACTTACTGACCCATCATCATTACTGGTAGACATAGACCCTTGGTGTGGTAACCTACAGCATGAATCAATCTATGACTGGGATGATATACAGGAAGCCTACAAGGAACAGACTGCTTCTTATGGCAAGAAAGTTCAAGCACATAAAGCATTTAGTGGTGACTGGTTAAAAAACCACAGAGAACTCAAGTATGATTTTATCTATATTGATGGTGACCACCTACCTGAATCGGTAACATTAGATGCTGATTTATCCTGGGATTTGTTAAAGCCAAAGGGTATCATGGCGTTTGATGACTATGAGTGGGACCACCCAGACGGTACAGATAAGAACCCTAAGCCAGCAATAGATGCTTGGCTAAACAAACACAAAGATGAAATCGAAATCCTACGTAAGGGATGGCAAGTATGGATAAGGAAAAAGTAAATGACAACTGTTGCCAAGAAAGCCACACCTGCTGCAGTTGCTGTGCTGCGCCAAGCGACGGCATTAAGACCGAAGCGCAAGAAAGCAAGCGATGGTCTTCTACCATCTGCTGCTCATCTGAAGGCGAGTCCAACTTCGGACCACAATACTGGGCTAGCAGTAGACCTCACCCATGACCCTAAGAATGGTATAGACTGCGCTGAGATATTTGAAAATCTAAAGACAGACAAGCGTGTAAAGTATTTAATATTTAACAAGAAGATTTGGTCTAAAGAAAGAAACGGTGAGGGTAATAGGAACTATACTGGTTCCAACCCACATACAAAACATATACATATTTCCATTGAAGAGAAGCATGCTAAGGATACATCTCCTTGGTTCTCTTGGATGGATAGACCCGTATACAATACGGTAGACCAGGCCAGGGCTATGGCCTTAAAACTAAAGCCACTCCCAAAAAAGAAAGAGAGCAAATGAAGAAGTTCAAGTTATCAGCAAAGCAAAAGGCAGCATTTAAGTCTTACCTGCGAGCAGTCCTTGCTTCAGCAATCACTTTAGGATTGGCATTAGCAGCCGACCTAGCACCACAGTACGCTATTGCAATCGGCGCTGTGTTCGGTCCATTGGCTAAATGGGCAGATAAGGCTGAATCAGATTTTGGAGTAGGCTCCAAGTAATACCTTTTAAACGGCTTTAAACGGCCTTTAGAGACACGAAACCCCCCGACCTTAGGTAATCACCTTCGGAAGGGGGGTCTTTTGTGTTTTCTAGGTAGCCTTCCCCTCGCTACTTAGATAACTCTTTTGTGACCCAGAGCACATATCCTGGTTGTACAAGATATCCTTTGCTTGGGTTTGGTTCTATGTCACAGGTTATCTCTTCCCCATACAACTCAACCGCTCTGCGCAATACTGAGGTAGGTACAATAAGTACCACACCCTCTAATACAAATGCCCAGTATTCAGCCTTCGTTGCAGATAGACCTGAAGCATACCAAGACTGGTTATTGTGAGACCAACACTCGGTTTCTATATAGATATTGTTTGTGTTCTTCCACTTTAAATCAGTCTTGACTTCTATTGTTTTGTTACCAGTCAGTAACCCTTCGACCAGTCTTTCGCCAGCCTGTCCTACCGATAAGTCTAAATCAAAGTCAGATAGTTTACTCATTATATCCTATTGTATATATTATATATATATTATAATAGACCCCAGAGGGGTCTTATATATATTATCTTATGTATTTAATTATACACCTAACAAAGATAGATGTCAAGTATATTTTATAGTTGACAGATTTACCTGATTGATATATAATATACCTATGGCAATTGAACTGCAAGGATATACATTACCTGAGCATATATCATACTCAGCGTTTACAACATTCATTGACTGTGGGTATCAGTATTACCTAGGTCGATTACTTCAACTACCCGAAGAACCTTCGGTATGGTCTGTGGGTGGCTCCGCCTTTCACTCAGCAACTGAGGCTTGGGATTTGGAGAACCTATAATGTTACTAGCACAGAACTACTGGGATAAAGCATGGGCAAAGGAATCAGATGGTAAAGATTTAACCTTCGCTAGGGTTGGTGGTCGTGCTACCAAAGCATTCCCTAATAAAGAGAACGTAGATTTTTGGCAAAAGACTGGACCTGAATGGGTTCAATCATATATCGATTGGCGTATTGCTAATCACAACTGGAAAATCTGGCACACACCAGAAGGCGCACCTGCCGTTGAATTGGGTTTGACACCTACCTTTGCCGATATACCTGTTAAGATGGTTATCGATAGAGTCTTTGAAGTTGATGGTGAATTAGTCGTGGTTGACCTAAAGACTTCACAGCAAACCCCTTTCAGCACGCTACAACTTGGCTTCTACCGCCTAGGACTTAAACAAGTTCTAGGGGTAGATGTTAAGTACGGAGCCTACTGGATGGCAAGACAAGAAGGAACTACTCCACTCATAGATTTAACTGGATACACAGATGAGAAGTTAGAGTATCTTGTTAGTGGATTTGACAAAGCACGTAAGGCTGGAATTTTTATACCAAATACAAACAACTGCAATAGATGTGGACTGACAGAGTATTGTCAGTTCTCCTCTAAGAAATGAGAAACATGGCAAATGAAGACTGGAAACTACAAGTTTCCTATAAGACACCATCAGGTGATATGATAAACATCCGTGCAAACACGGCAGATGAATTGTCTGTGCTGTTAGAAGGCATTGGCGATTACTCTACACAAATCTCCTCTGTGCAACAGAAGGTAGTAGGTGCTTACACACTAGCCCCTTTATCGACCACGAGTTCCACTATCGGCACAAAGCCCTTAGCCTCCTCGCCTCCAACCCAGGTGTTGCCAGCATCAGGTACAGCAGCACCAGTATGTAAGCATGGTGCTCGTATTTGGCGAGAAGGAATTAGCAAAGCAAGTGGAAAGCCTTATGCATTCTGGGCGTGTCCTTCACCACAAGGCACACCCGACCAATGCAAACCAGTTAACTAACAATTAAATAATGAGGAAAAGTCGTAGCCGAATTACACCAGTTGCATTTTGGTTACGACTTTTCTTTCAAAATAGAAAGGAACCAGGATGCGTACACTTGTCCGCTCAGTTGGTCGTGCCAGTATTGGAGGGGAACCTTTACCTTCCTGCTTTAAGGCGTTCGATTCCAACAAAATCATTGTCCGTCGTTCCGAAGTTTCGATGTTCGCAGCAGCGCCAGGTGTGGGTAAATCAACTTTAGCATTAGCATTAGCACTTAAAATGAAAGTGCCGACGTTGTATATATCGGCAGATACTAACGCTCATACGATGGCTATGCGATTAGCGTCTATGATTTCGGGTAAGAGTCAGTCAGATGTAGAAGGAATGTTATCATCTGATGTAGGTTGGACTAAGGCTACTCTCTCAAAGAGTAATCATATTGTTTGGTCATTTGAATCTGCACCAACACTTCAAGATATTGATGAAGAAGTGCAGGCATTTGAGGAACTATGGGGTTGCCCACCAGTTCTAATTGTAGTAGATAATTTAATGGACGTAGCCACCGATGGTGGTGAAGAGTTCGCTTCTATGCGAGCCATCATGAAGGAGTTAAAGTATCTTGCTCGTGCAACTAATGCTGCTGTTGTTGTGCTTCATCATACTAGTGAAGCAGTTACAGGTTCTCCGTGTCAACCGCGAAGTGCTATTCAGGGCAAGGTTGCACAACTACCTGCTCTCATCTGCACTCTCGGAGTTGTTGGGACCTCAATGGGTGTCGCGCCAGTTAAAAACAGATACGGAAAAGCAGACGCAGGAGGAGGCCTCATGACATGGATTGCCTTTAACCCTGAGTATATGTTCGTTGACGATATCCCAGAGAATCACTAATGCAAAAAGATATTGGAAGATATACAGTAACTGTTTCGTTAAACACTAGGTATTGTTTTGGTATAGGGTTTGAAAGATATCCTATTATAGAATGGGCGGAAGAAGAAGTAGCAACAGTTACTGCTTGGGTTACTAGACTCGATTTCTTATTCTTCTTCATTAACTTTGCTAAGTATCCTAAGGTGGCATGGCGTGAGTAGTTATGGTAAACGCAAGGGTGCGACCTTTGAAACTTCAGTAATGAAATGGTTAAGGTCTAAGAAAGTATTTGCTGAACGCTTAACTAAAGCAGGTGCTAAAGATGAAGGCGACATAGTTGCTATGGTTGCTGGACAAACTTATATCTTTGAATTAAAAGCAACAAAGAAGATTGACTTACCTAAGTTCTGGGCAGAAGCCACAGTCGAAGCAGAGAACTATGCCAAGGCTAGAGGCTTAGATGAAATCCCACCTAGGTATGTTATAATTAAAAGACGCATGGCTGGTATAGATAAAGCCTGGGTAGTAGAGAATTTGGAGCAATGGATTGAGAGGAACTGTGAATGACTTACCGAGCATTAGAGAAATACTTATCCACTATGGAGCAAATGTACGTCAAGGTCATGGGCAGGTCAATCTCAAGTGTCCTTTTCATGGTGACACGCACCAAAGTGGGAGTGCGAATCTTGATGAGAATATTTTCATCTGCTTTGCTTGTGGAGTCCAGGGCAATTCGTTACAAATCGTTGCGCAACAAGAAAGGGTAGACATCCGTGAAGCAAAAGGAATCGCAGAAAGAATTGCTGGGACAAGCAACTCAGAAGTACGCGGCAAACATTTATCAGGCAGAAGCCTACCTAAAAAATCGCGGTATAACAATGGAAGCAGCACGGTTGGCACGATTAGGCGTGGTCGCGGAGCCTGAGGTTGGACATGAAGCATTCACAGGACGACTATCCATACCGTATATTACCAAGAGTGGCGTTGTCGATTTGCGTTTTCGCTCTCTTAATCCTGCTGTTGAACCTAAGTACATGGGAATGACTGGCTCAGATACTAAGATGTATAATGTTTTAGATATAGAAAAAGCAGGAGATTACATTGGTATATGTGAAGGTGAGATAGATACAATTACTATGTCATCACTAGTGGGTATACCATGTGTTGGTGTGCCTGGTGCTAACAGTTGGAAGAAGCATTATACTAGATTGCTTGCTGACTTTGAGAGAGTGTTTGTCTTTGCTGATGGAGACCAACCAGGAAAAGAATTCGCTACATCATTAGCAAGAGAGTTACCAATTACTATTATACAACTACCTGATGGGCAAGATGTGAACTCTATGTTCGTACAAGAAGGTTCACAATACTTCCTTCAGAAGGTGGGAGTGAATGACTAGGAAAAAGATTCCACCATGTCCTGAATGTGGGGAACACTTTGAAAATGCTTTCGACGCAACCGACCATCTATTAGAAGATGACGAAGAGTTTGACCCAGCATTGGTGTTACCAAATGGGTATAGACTAATGATTGGTTCTTTGCTTAGATGTATATATAGATACGCTGATAGTCCTGAGAACATTAAAGGAATAGCAGAGTCCACCTATATGACATTGTTTACGGCAGAGACACAACCTAATGTAGTGGCAGGTATAATCGAAGATATGATAGTTGACACACAGATGACGGACTTAGATGAAGAACTTAAAAAACTACTTGAAAGAGGGGAGTGACGAATGGCAAATCATACAACACTTAATAAACCAAGG
>Ga0181348_1000262_pt1 | contig 22013 bp, 27 predicted proteins | sample Su13VDMM110DN_FD_130092 | JGI IMG/M metagenome (GOLD analysis project Ga0181348, IMG submission 130092) | Freshwater viral communities from Lake Michigan, USA - Su13.VD.MM110.D.N | ecosystem: Environmental > Aquatic > Freshwater > Lake | place: USA: Michigan | collected 2013-07-16
ATGATTGACTTTTTTATTGCTGTCATGTATAATTGTTAAATACTGAGATGAATACAACACCCAAAGGACCCAAACCAGGCACGCCATCACCACTCAGAGGAAGGCCATCACCCCTGAGGGGCAGGACATTTCCGCACCTGTGGATCACGGGCACGGATCCCAGGACCAGGCAGATCAGGAGGAAGTGGCTGGTGGCCAAGAACCAGGCCGCATACAGGCACCAGGAGTGGACGCTGACGTGGCCGCAGTATCTCAACATCATCAACAGCATACCAGGCTCATGGGGCAGGCAGAGGGGTGCCGTCAATCTCGCCAGGCTGGATCACAGGCTGGGATGGCACGAGCACAACGTCACGCTCAAGAACAGGAGCGTGGTCATGCGTGGCGCCGCGCGGAAGCGGCATCAACTCACCCCGCCACGGGGGCTTGACACCAGTGAACAATGATAGTAAAATAACACTATGGCAAATATAAAATATCACGACGGAATAAAGTCAGCGGTGTTCGTGTTTGAGCGACTGGAACAACACGAAAAACAACACGGCAAGCCCGTGAAGAATGACGCTGAGCTGTGGCGAGAGGTGGATTTCAACTCCGCTGACGCAGAGCTGGCTGGGCATTTCATACACAACATGGTGAGCCTGGCCAAGTTCAACACGCACTGGGACCATGACATGGCACAGTGGTGCAATGACGTGTTGCAGAGGCGGCCAGTGCATCTGAGGCAGCGTGGAGACAAATGGACCACCAACAACAACAACGTCATGATATGGCGTCTCATGATGCTGTTCCGCGAAGTGGTGAACCAGGAGCTGGACATGATGGCGCTGAACACCTTCCACGACCATTTTGAATAGCACAGCGTGATTGGCGCACGCCAATAAATATCCACACATAACAATCAGGGAGAACCATGCCATCCAGAGCCAAGCTAACCACACGCGGCATTAGCACAACCACAGTCACAACAGACGCACTGCCCAAGAATGCTGCCATGACCAACAACGAGTTGGACAGCAATTTTTTAAATTTGAGAGACCAGACATTCAGCATAGTGGGCGATGACAGCACGGGCATAGACATCAAGGCGGGAGACACAATAAAATTTGCAGGTGCGGGTGGAGCCACGATCACGGCCACTGGCAGCACCATCACTGTGACAGCTAGCGGTAGCACGGGTGAGTTGACCATTGCTGGCAGCACCATATCAGGACCCAGTAATGCTGACATAGACATCACAGCAGGTGGCACAGGAGATATCAATCTCAATGCTGACACTGTGAGGGTGGGAGATCAAAATGCCAATGTCATTTTAACTAGTAATGGATCAACCAGTGGTGATTTCACAATCAAGATTGGCAGCGATTCTACCCCTTTCATAAAACTTTTTGATAGCGGAAAAATTGAAATTGCTCCAGACACCAACAACACAACATTTCTCAAAAGTGATTTCACAACTTTGGGATCAGGCAGTAGCAGTGGCACACTTGGTACCAACGGTGCGGTTGATTTGATATTACGCACCAATGTTGTTGACACGTCATCACGAATTGAGTTGAAACCAGGTGCCAACGGTGGAATCAATATTTGGCCCAACGGCACAGGTCAAATTGAATTGGACACCCATTATTGGCCCAAGGTGGATGGCACCAACGGTCAAGCATTGATCACGGATGGTGCTGGCAATTTAAGTTGGGGCAATGCCTCAGCACAGGGCATCACATTCGTGGGCGATGACTCAACGGGCACTCGCATATCAGACAATGAAACTGTCAAGATAGCAGGAGGCACAGGCATAACCACTGCCATGAGCGGTGATGTGTTGACCATTACTGCCACGGGTGGGGGAGGAACAGGTGATCTCACAATCACGGGAACCACAATATCAGGCCCGTCCAATTCCATTATCTCCATCGTATCCAACGGCACAGGAGATATCACCCTTCAATCTCCCACAATAGAATTTGGTCAAAACGATGATGATGTGACCCTGACCTCAGCAGGCCGCGGAGACATGATATTACGTGCTGGAGAAAATACAGGTCCCAACACCAGCTCAACTATACTGCTGGAATATAACCACGGGGCAAACGGAAACATTGTTCTACGTCCCATGAGGGAGGGTTATGTGGTTGTGGGCAATGGCACAAACGAAGGCTTGGTCACAACCAATGGTAATAAATTTTTGAGACTTGACACCAATTCAGGAACCAACTCAGGCTACATTCAAATCACGGCGGGAGCCAATCAACCTATCTCCCTCGTGCCCAACGGCACGGGTCTTGTGGATATAGAAACGGACACCGTGAAAATTGGTGATTCCAACACAAATGCCACAATCACAACCAACGGCACTGGTGATTTAATTCTCAATACCAATAGTGGAACCAACACTGGATCTATCACTATTGCAGATGGCGTCAACGGCAACATCTCCATAACACCCAACGGCACAGGTTCAGTGGTCATAGATGGCATCAGTTATCCGCAATCTGATGGAACCAATGGACAGGTGCTGGCAACAAATGGATCAGGAGTGTTAAGTTTTACATCTGCAGGAAATGGCACAGTGACCTCCATCACGGCAGGCACGGGATTGACGGGTGGCACCATCACAACCACGGGCACCATAGCCATAGACAGCACAGTGGCCACACTAACTGGTTCACAGATATTGACCAACAAATCAATTTCATTGACCACAAACACCATCACTGGCACATTGGCTGAATTCAACACAGCATTGTCAGGTGATGATTTTGTCTCACTGACTGGTGCAGAGACTTTGACAAATAAAACATTGACAAGTCCAGTTATCGCACAAGTGGTTTCCGTCAGCAACGGCGCGATAGAGCTGGCACCTAACGGCACGGGTGATGTTCTTCTCACAGCAGACACAGTGCAGATAGGTGATGCCAATGCCAATGCCACCATCACCACCAATGGCACGGGTGATCTCATATTGAGCACTAATTCTGGAACCAATTCAGGCACCATCACCATACAGGATGGCATCAACCAAGACATCTCCCTCACGCCCAACGGCACGGGCAAGGTAAAAGCAGAAACTGCAGAATTTAGGGTAGGCATCATCAACGCTGACGTCAGACTCACCAGCAATGGTACAGCCAACCTCACCCTGGACACCAATTCAGGAACCAACTCAGGCAGCATCGTGATAGCGGATGGGGTGAACGGCAACATCACCTTGGCAGTCAATGGTACTGGCTACCTAGATCTGCACAAGAGTTTTGACAGCACCAATTTCCCACAGACACCCGCATCAGGCAACACCAACTGGGCGGCGGCCACTTCTACGTCATATGTGGGCACTAGGATGCTGTATAGCAATCTCACACAGGGAGACATCACACAGGCAGAACAGCGTGTGCGGGCCAACACTAGAGTGGTCTCCATCAAGCACCCCAACGATTCCACCACATACGATGACACAGATTACATCATACAGAACACTGATTTAATAGTGCTGGACATCAATGGGCAATCATTTGGCAGCACACTCACAGGATCGCGTGGTGCTGGCGTTAGGGGCGAGGCCAACAACGTGATATTAAAGAACACCGCGGGCGGCACCAAGACAGGGCCCAACCTCATGGGTGGATCAGCATTTGTGGAAATAGACAATGCCCACGGTGGTGACCTCACAGTGGTGAATGCGATGGGATTTAGATCCTTCATCAGCAACAGGGCCAACACGGGTGAATTCACAAGGATCACCAATGCCTATGGCTACCTGGCAGAGGGCATCGCAGCGGGTGGCACAGGCGCCAGTGGAACCAATAGGTTCGTCACCAACGAATATGGATATTTCTCACAGGGATCAACCTCAAGCAATCTAGTCACCAACTACTATGGCTTCGTGGCCAACACGGGTGCCACTGCCACCAACAAGTACGCATTCTACTCAGCTGATGATGCCTATCTATCAAGATTGGGCACCATAGAGAGATATAGAGAAAAACAAAATGCACTGACCAGCAGTAGCACCATCACTGTGGATGCGGATCTGGCACCTGTGCATACGGTCACACTGGGCATCAACACACAGATTGGTATCACTGGTCTGTCCACAGGTCAGACAGTGACCTTGATCATCACACAGGATGCCACGGGATCAAGGACAGCGTCATTCACATCAGACACTTCCACAGCAGTCAAATTCGCAGGTGGCACGCCCACGTTGAGCACCGCGGCCAATGCCATTGACGTGGTGAGAGTCTACAATGATGGAACCAATTTCCTTGGTGTGATAGAAAAAGCATACGCATAACAGAGAATAAAAAACTGGATCTGTATAAATACTCCAGCATAACGAGGGATCCACAATGCCAAACAAAGCCAAATTAGTCACGAGAGCATCCAGCTCCAGCACAGTGAGCACGGATACCATACCCAAGTCCGCCAGTTTGACACACGCGGAATTGGATTCCAATCTAATCAATTTAAGAGATGCCACATTTGGTGTGGCCAGCGATGACAGCACAGTCATAGACATAGGCCAGGGCAACACGCTCAAGGTCGCGGGCGCGGGCACGGTCTCCACGGCAGTTTCAGGACAGACCCTGACCATAACAGGTGCCTCTGGCAGCATAACCCTAGTGGGTGATGACTCAACTGGAACCACAGTCAGCCAAAACGAGACATTCAAGATAGCAGGCGCACAGAACATCACCACGGCAGTGTCAGGTGACACACTGACCATAACTGGCAGCAAGAACATAGAAGTAAATGAGATATCATCTGGTGATTCATCAGCGATACAGATCAGCGACAACGTCAACGTGTCAGGCACCTTCAACGCCAAGACCATAGTGACCAACGACCTCATATCAGAAGATTCAGCCGCCATCAACGTGGTGGACGGACTCAACGTGGCAGGCGTGACCACGATCAACAACACCTTGGCAGTGACCAGCACCAGTACATTCACGGGTGATGCCACATTCTTGGGATCCATCACGGGAGACACCAACGGCAACATTAACTTGGTCACCAATGGCACGGGAGAAGTCAACATCAACAAAGTTTTATCCGCTGTCAATTATCCATTCACTCCAGTCAGCACAAATTTTCCAGCCTTTGACAGTGGTTCTGTAAGGGGAACCACAATATTATTCAGCGATCTTGCCATACCCAACATAACAACTGATGCTGGAAAATATAGGGTCAACAACAGGATCATATCTGCCAAGGCAGACAGCTCTGCCACCACATACAACAACACAGCATTCGTGATACAGAACAGTGACATTGCCCTGTTTGACCTCAATGGTGCCACAGCTTCTGGAATCACCAGCAGGGGCTCAGGAATCAGGGGATCAGCCACCAACACCATATTGACCAACTCAGGCGGGGGCACCAAGACGTCACCCAACATATTTGGGGGAAGTGCTTTCACAGAGATAGTGGAGGGACATGGGGGAGATCTCACAGTGCCCAACGTCATGGGACACAGGGCCGTCAACTCCATCAGGGCCAACACGGGCGAGACCACGCGAGCCACCAACGTGTTTGGTTATGTGGCAGATACCACATTGACTGCAGGCACGGGTGCCATTGCCACCAGGGTCATAACCAATGATCATGGATTCTATGCCGCACCAGCCACCACAACCAACATATCAACCAATTATTATGGATTCTACGTCAACAGCGGCGCGGGTGCCACCAACAAATACGCATTCTATTCAGCTGAAGATGCCTATCTATCACGCCTGGGCACCATTGAGGGATTTAGGGAAAAGGTATCAGCATTGACATTCTCTGCCTCCATAGCAGTGAACACGGATCTCGCACCCATATTCACAGTGACGCTGACAGGCAACACAGATTTCACATTGAACAATCTCAGCACGGGACAGACCGTGACCATCATCGTCACACAGGATGGCACAGGCAGCAGAACCGCCACTTTCAGCACTGACACAAGCACGGCAGTGAAGTTCGCCGCGGGCAGTGCCACACTCAGCACAGCGGCCAATGCCATTGACGTGGTGAGGATAGTGAATACTGGAACCAACTTCATTGGCATCTTGGACAAGGGATTCGCATAACATGAAAGGAACACACTAAATGACCACTTGGCCCTCAGCATCCAAAGCCACCACAACCCACACAGACTCTGGCAGCGACTCGCCCAGATTGGCACGCACGGACATCAACCAGAACATACTCAACACCAATGACGTCATAGACTTCTTCAACGTGAGCTCTCTATCAGATGGCGACATCCTTGTTTATAATGCAACCACCGCCAAGTTCACACTAGGTGACAGCAACGGAGGATTCTTCAACGTCAAGGAAAGCCCTAAGGAGACCATCAACGCCATAGCCAGCACATCTGGTTCCATCACCGTGGACGCCACAGTTGCGCCAGTGCATAGGATGACCTTGAATGACAACACCACTTTCACTTTCAGCAACATGGTCACTGGCAGCAGTGTCAGTTTGATTATCAATGTCAACGCCAATGGCAAATCAGCCACGTTCACTTCAGATGGTTCTACCCTGGTTAAATTTCCAGGTGGTGCACCCACATTGACACAGTTAGTTAATTTTATTGATTTCGTGGTGGTTTTCTTTGATGGAACTAATTACATTGGCAACATCACTCAGAGAATAAGTTAATGTTCTTAGGATCTAGGAAATTCATAGGCAATGTGTCACTCACCAACAATCCGTTTGATTTTCTTGCCCAAGGGTCCAGTGCTTCTGGCATCTCAATGGACCCAACGGGTTTTTTTGCCATGTCAACAGCATTTAGTGGCAGTGACACGCGGGGGTATATAGATTCCACAGAGCCAGAATCAAACTTTAGCACTGTGACCATTTTAACACCAGGAAAAATTCTCAGTGTAGTGATAAAATCCATGCAGGTGACTTACATTAATGCAAACACCCCTGACCTCAGCAGGACGTGTCAATTGAAATTGGTCTATGGCAGATATTCAAATTACAACACTGGTGACTTTCAATCTGACGTATCAAACACAATAACCATAACGTCAAATGTGGATGCAACCGCCGTGCTGTCAGGAGGAAACTACACCCATACCAATAATTTTTCAACTTTCTCCACGGAGGGCACCAATGGAACCAGTGGACCAACCAACATCTACCCCATACAATTTTTCTTCAAGAAAACTATAACGGAATCCAGCAACACAGCAACATCTTCAAAGATTGGATTGATACCCTCTTACAAGGTCAGTGCAGGTGGACTGGCCACCAGTGCTAGAATGACAATAACTATCAGTGACAATGATGCATAATGGCAAGGCTAAATAAAAAGGTAATTACAACCAGGAGATAAGATTTATGTCAGCGGCTTCCAACGCACTTGAGAACCACATACTGAACGGCACCCTGCGGGGCTATGCCAGTCCTTACTCGCCGCCCCTAGCGGCCAATATTAAATTGGCATTATTTTCAGGCCCAGCATCAGATGTGCTGGCAGCACTTGAAGCAGGACAAGTGAACTCAGACAGCACCGCCAACTGGGGCCATTATGAGATCAACAACGCCTCATACACAAGGACGCAGATTATTTTTGGCACTGACACCACCACAGGATCCATATCCAACACAGCCAACTGCACCTTTCCCACAGCATCAGCCAACTACAACAATGCGGCTGGATCAGGATCCACAGTGACCTGCATAGCGATCATTGACGAGGGCAGGACCTCAGATGGTTCTACCCTGGCGCCCAACGAGGTGATGTATTATGGATTGCTCTCCAACAGCAAAGAGATACTAAACGGTGACACCTTCCAGGTGGCCACAGGCAACCTTACCATATCGTTAGCGTAGGAGCCATTCAATGGCCTCATTCCCTCCATATGTAGAGTCAGACTACGTAGTCTTCTTTCCCATACTGTTTGGCGAGGATGAACCACCCTATGTTTTTGAAGCCTCACTGGGTGTGTCAGATGACTACACCTGGGATCAATTTTCAGAGGACGGAGAATACATAGACAGGACCTGGGATGAGTGGTACGGTGACTCCTGGGGCACTGGCGTGTCCTTCACATTTGGCATAGTATTCAAAGCCCTTGGCGGCTATCTCAAGTCAGCCACCAGCAGTGCGGCCGCGGTGGCCACACAGGCAGACACCACGTGTAATAGGCTGCGGGATCAGACGGCGCCTTTTGAATTCACGGCAGCGGCTTCTTTGTCAGGCAACGCATTCTATCAAATCGCATCAGGGGTGGGCAGCCTGTTGGCATCCGTGACACAGGCCAACACGCCCAATAGATTGAGAGATCAACCCTCTCCAATCATCTACAACACGGCCTTTGCCTCTGCACAGAATGCCAACGCCACCTTTGGACCATCACCATCTTTCGTGGCAGCGTTCTCACAATTGAGCAACCTCAACTACGTGCTGGCCCAACTGCAACCAACCACGCTGGGGGCGCAGTTCACTGCTGTCAGCAACTTGAATTACATCTTGGCAAAGATGCAACCATTGACACTGGCGGCGTTCGCGTTTGAACTCACAGAGGCACGCCTCATATCACAGGTGGATCCCTTCTTCACAATCAAGGCCCTACAGGAGATAAGGACCCTTGTGGTGCCAGAGTATAATCGCATCATAGAATGTTTGATGGAAAGTCGTGTAAATACAGCATCTACAGAAACTAGGAGAATTGCGGTGTTGCAGGAAACCAGGAAGAATCTAATATTAACTCCAGCTTTGATCAACAGAAGTTCAGTGCCGCGAGTGAGAGGAAATTAACACATGGCCAATTTAACAGGATTTAAGAGAGACAACGAGGGTGCTTTTATAGAGAAGGCTCCCACAGCCAACATAAAATATGCAGTGGACTTCACTGATTATCTCAATTCAGGAGATGCCATCAGCTCAGCCAGTGTGAGCATAGAGAGCATCGCTGGCGACACCAGTCCCTTGGCATTCCCAACCAACTCAGCCACTGACGTGCTGGTAGCGGGCGCCGTGGTCAGCGTGAGGCTGAGGAACGGCTCACTCAACAACATCTACAACGTGGACGTGACCATAGTGACGTCAAACGGTGACACTGACAAGCGGAGATTCAGGATCATCATAACGGAGAAGCATTTATAATGGCACAGATCAAAAAGACATCATACAAACTAGACGTGCTGATGATAACCAAACTGGCCTCAATCATGTGTAGCTATGAAGAGATAGCGTCCGTGATGGGCACGTCAGTGGACAACCTCAAGAAGAGATACAAGGACATCATTGAGAACGGCAGGGCAGAAGGCAAGAAGTCATTGCGTAGGAAACAGATGGAAGTGGCCCTGGAGAAGGGTGACGTCCGTATGTTGATATTCCTTGGCAAGAACTACCTGGATCAGAAGGACACACCAACTGACGCAGAGAGCCAGGAACCGTTGCCTTGGCCCAATGAATAGCTATGAAACTATCACATCCGCAACAGTCCGTGGCACAGGACAGCTCACGATTTAGGGTACTGGTCACTGGCAGGAGATTTGGCAAGACCACACTGGCCATAAGAGAACTGTGTTATCAGGCAAGGACGCCCAACCAGCTGTGTTGGTACATAGGACCCAGCTACAGGCAAGCAAAACAGATTGCTTGGGTTCAATTGAAAAAAATTATTAAAGATTTGAGATGGGCCAAGACCATCAATGAGGCTGAGCTGACCATTTTATTGAAAAATGGATCAAGGATCTGTCTCAGGGGGGCAGACAATCCAGATTCACTGAGGGGGGTGGGTATAAATTTTTTAGTCATGGATGAGTGTGCGGACATTGAACAAGAGGCATGGACGGCAACACTTAGGCCCACCCTTTCAGACACCAAGGGCAAGGCCCTGTTCTGCGGCACGCCCAAGGGGCTGAGCTGGTTCTATGATCTATATCAACAAGGACAGATGGGCAATCCAGATTGGAAGAGCTGGCAGTTCACCACACTGCAGGGCGGTTGGGTTGATCAACACGAGATAGAGCAGGCACGCAAGGATCTATCAGAGAAAGTTTTCAGGCAGGAGTACGAGGCCACGTGGGAGACCTTTAGCGGAGTGGTGTATTATGGTTTTGACATCAAACACAACGTCAAGACATTTGAGGTTCCAGAGGACGTCACAATGTTGCACGTGGGACAGGATTTTAACATTTCGCCAATGAGCTCAGTGGTCAGCTACATCAAGGACAACGTGGTGCACATCTTTGATGAGATATCCATGTATGGCTCCAACACAGACGAGCTGTGCGAGGAGATACACAACAGATACAAGAACAAGAAGATCTTTATGTATCCAGATCCAGCCTGTCGCCAGAGGCGATCATCAGCTGGTGGAAGGACTGACCTAAGCATATTGCAAAATGCTGGTTTCATCTGCAAACTCAACAACAGGCACATGGCGGTGAGGGACAGGATAAACTGTGTCAACAGCAAACTCAACTCAGCGGCTGGAATCAGAGGCATAATAATACATCCAAGGTGTCACAATGTGTTAAATAGCATACAAAAACAATGCTTCAAAGAAGGTACCAATGTGCCAGAGGCAGGATTATATTCGCATATGAACGATGCTCTTGGATACCTCATTTCATTCTTATTTCCAATAAACAGATATCACGAACCATCAAACACAACCGCATTCAACGTGAGAGTGGGAAGGACACATGGCAGATTATAGTTTCGTAAATCAAGACCGCAGTGCTGGTAATCACAACACCCAAGGATTGCCCGTACACGAAGAATATCACAATCACATAAGGCGCTGGCGTTTTTACAATGCGTCATATCTTGGTGGCGTGCAGTACAAGATGGGGCAATATCTAACCAAATATATTTTTGAGAGTGACGCTGACTACACCAACAGGATAGCACAGACGCCCCTGGACAACCACTGCAAGGCAGTGATACACATATACAATTCATTCCTGTTCAGGCATAAGCCAGAAAGAGATTTTGGTTCAATGACAGGCATGCCAGAACTTGAACAGTTCTTGAAGGATGCTGACATGGACGGCAGGAGCTGGAACAGTTTCATACAGGACGTCAACATACAGTCCAGCATCTTTGGCCATTGCTGTGTACTGGTAGATAGGCCAGAAACACAAGTGGGCACGAGAGCTGAAGAGCTACAACAGGGCATCAGGCCCTATGTCACAATCTACACTCCAGAAAATATTTTAGACTGGAGCTTCATCAGGATGCCCAGCGGCAAGTATGAATTGAACTATGTGAGATTTTTAGAACAAGAAGAGAGAAGCTATCAACAGGACACCACCTATTACATAAGAACTTGGACCAGAGACGAGATAATATTACAGAGCTACTATCCCAAGAAATCAAAACCAATAGAAGACATTGAACGCAAGGTCAATCCCTTGGGCAGGATACCAGCGGTTTGGGTCTATGCCAACAGATCACCGTTGAAAGGAATTGGCGTCAGCGACCTGGCTGACATATCTGATGCACAGAATTTCCTCTACAATTTGTATGCGGAAGCGGAGCAGTTGATAAGATTGACAAACCATCCAACATTGGTAAAGACACCAGAGACACAGGCATCAGCAGGAGCGGGTGCCATCATTGAGATGCCCGCTGACATGGATGCCAATTTGAAACCCTACATACTGCAACCATCAGGACAGAACCTACAGGCCATATTACAGACCATGGACGAGACCATCAAGAGCATAGACAGGATGGCGCATCTTGGCGCAGTGAGGGCCATTGAGACCAGGCAGATGTCAGGTGTGGCCATGCAGAGTGAATTTGTTCTATTGGATGCCAAGTTGAACGAGAAGGCAAAAAACCTGGAACTTGCTGAGGAGCAGATATGGAGATACTTTGCTGAATGGCAGGGCATGACGTTTGATGGAGAGATTGAATATCCCAAGGCGTTCCATTTCAGGGACAAGAGCTTGGACATAGACATATTGAAGAAGGCCGCGGACACCAATCCAGCGGATCCTAGGGTCAAGGCAGCGATAGATTCCAAGATATTGGACCTGTTGGGCGTGGATGAAACATTATTGAAGACCACGGTCAATCCAAACATACAGAAAAACACAGGCGCGGCGGCTGAGGTCACCGTGACTGGAGAAGATGAAGACGTTGAATTGGAGATAGAAGATGCCAATTCGTAAGGTCACACATCCTAACACATAATGCAACCAAAGCTGGTGCACAAGCATCTGTTGATCAGGGCATTGGTTGATCAAGCACCCAACAAAGATTTTGATCTGGACTCAGCGTTGTTAGATCTAGTGTCAAGGATAGACATGAAGGTATTGGCTGGTCCTTTCACTGCCTATTGCGCCAACGAGGGCAACGTGGGTTGGTCAGGCACCTGCATCATAGAGACATCACACATAGCCATACACTGCTGGAATGAGCCCAAGCCCAATGTGATCCAACTGGACGTGTATTCCTGCAAGGAGTTTGACATCAACGAGATCACACACTGGCTCAATCACAACTTTGGTATGCTGATGGTGGACATGAAATTTTTAGACAGGGAAAATGGATTTGAATATATACTATAGATCCATATGGGAATCAAAGCATTATATAGAGCACCAGTAGAGAGTGCAAGGCACGAGCAGATAAGACTGCTGGTGCAAGAGTATTTCACACAGCATCAAAAACTAATGGACAGGCCCAGCAGGAGATATGCTGAACGTGCCAGGAGAGCATTGATAAAATTAAAAAAGGTATCACACCAGCGAGGATTGGAGCTGTTGGATCTTTACAGTCCATATAGGAACCAAGGCAAGCCCATCATAACCGTGCCACAGAAACAAAACCAACCAAGGAAAAAACACAATGTATCTTAATGCCAACATACCGCTAATAGAATGCTACGTGAGGGGCAACTATCTCAGAGATCAACGAGACTCACACGACAAGTATTTTTGGTGTGTGGTGTTTGGTGTGCAGAGCGTGCCCAAGCAAGTGCCACTTTTTCATTTCATGGCTGAGGATGGCGGCGTGTTTTGGCGTGCTCCTATCAGTGCGTTCTGTCAATCAGAGGGCGTGCCAGAGCAACCCCTGGGAGACCTAATGCTGTGGGATTCATTCAGTTATAACATCTCAGTGACAACTTTCCATCAATTGGCAGGTGCCAAGGTAGAATATCTACAACGCGACAAGGTCAAGCAGACAGGCAACTATCTATTCACCCTGGATTGGTCAGAGGGCGACTTCAATGAGCTACATTTTGGTTATGCCAACAAGCCAGACCAACACAAATGCGGGCACGTGATACAGATGTCCAACGGCAACTATGCCATACAGCCCAACAACCGCACCAGATTCTTTGACAGCAACATGGGAGTGGACTGGAGCAAGCCGCCCGTGATCAACAGGCTGGTCAACACACACACCTGGAGCGTGGAGGACGAGCCCAAATGGACCACTGATGAACGAGAAGTGGGCCAATACGACTACGACTACAAGGACACTGAAAAAAAGTAAATAAGGTATGAATCGTTTTGAACGCAATCTCCTTAAAAGAATAGACACACTGACCAAACGATCCATCCTATTGCAAAAGCAATTGATGCGAAGCAAAAAGCAAAGGGTCTGCATAGAAAACATCATGCTGTGGATCAAATTGATCACAGTGGTTGGATCCCTCTTACTGGTGCTGTGGAGCATCAGCAATCATTTCTTTACAATCAAATAATACTGTATAAATAACTGCATTACGAGGGTATATCCTGCCCTTGTTCAACTAAAAAGGAGAAACACACGATGAGTGATATATCATTGCAAGCCACTAAAGACGTTGCTACTGAGGCAACTACAGAAGGCTCTAAAAATAATCCATCTCAGGTCGCTGAATCAACCAGAGTTTATACCCAAACGGAATTGGATGCCATTGCCGCTGAAGTTAGAAGAAAAACTGAAGCTAAGATTGCAAAAAAATACGAAGGTGTAGATGTTGAGGCATATCGTTCTTTGGTCCAAAAAGATGAACAATTAAAACTTGAGGAACAAAAACGTAAGGGTGAGTTTGAAAAGATTTTGAAAGAAACTGCTGATAAAGCACAACTAAAAATCCAAACTTTATCCAGTGAATTGGCTAAAATCAAAGTGGATGGAGCATTAATAAATGCCGCATCTACCAAGAAAGCTATCAATCCAGATCAGGTTGCAAGACTTGTTAGGGATCAAGTTAGAATGTCAGAAGCTGGTGAGGTTGAGGTCATAGATTCAAAATCTGGACAAGTGAAATACACTGAAACTGGTGACCCCATGACGATAGATGGATTAGTAAGCGAATGGCTTAAAAGCAATCCACATTTTGTCACAGCAGGTCCAGCTGGTGGCGGCAGTAAATCAAACACATCACCTGAAGGTGCCAAAGAAGTTGACGTCAGCAAGTTAGATCTAAACAATCCAGCGGATAGGGCGGTTTACAAAAAACTTCGTAGGAATCTATTCCAAAAGTAGTTTATTGTAAGTCAAAATTAACTTTACAATAAGGAGTAAAAGATGGCAACTTCATCTTTAGGCCCAGCAGGTTTATCCTCGCTGGATACAGCGTTGTTGACGAATGTCTTGAACGAGGCAATCTTCACAGCACAAGAAAAATCAATAGCAGGCAACGTGTTTAGAGTATATGACTTCTCTGGACAACCAGGATTAACAGTCCAGGTGCCTGTGTACCCATCAATCACGGCATCAGCACCAACACAAGCACAAGACTTGGATGGTGAGTCAATGGATGTGACATCAGTCACGATCACTGCATCTGAAATTGGTGCGAGATTGGACGTGTCAGACCTTTTAGCGGAATCAACTGCTAGAACTATGGCATCAGACGTGGGAGTAATGTTAGGATCAGCGATCGCAGAAAAGATTGACACTGATGCTTTCTCACTCTTCACAGCTGGAAACATCACTACCAATTCTGTTGGTAGTGGACAAGATGCACTAACACCAGCAACATTGTTAGCCGCTGTCTACAAGTTAAGAGGAGTGAACGCTCCAACTGACGCGGACGGTGACTACTTTGCTGTGCTACACCCAGGTCAAGCATTTCACTTGACTAAGGCGTTGTCCACTGCAGGTTTTAACACATCTGCCAATGCGATATCTACTGTAGGTGATAATTTAATCAGTTCATCTGCCTACTTAGGTAAACTTTTTAATGTGAAAATATTCATGAGCTCAGTTATTGCTGATGAATCAACCACAAACACATTAGGTGCAGTATTTTCACCAAGTGCGTTTGGTCACATCTTAAAAAGAAACATAAGATTGGAAACCCAAAGAGACGCTTCAGCTAGAACCACAGAATTCGTGGCTACTACTGCAAGAGGTAATGCTGTGTTAAAACAGAATTATGCTTGTCTTGTAAACGGAACCAGAGTCATATCATAATTTCAACATTATTATTTGACAGGAGAGAGGCCCTTAACTGGGCCTTTCTCGTTTATACAATAAATAAAAGCAATCAAGTAGGACTTGATCAATAACATAAAGAAGGACTTTTATGCCACAATTTGCAACAGACTCAAATCTGTTAGAGTACGAGCCGCAGATCAAGGAATTTGGAATCCAAGAATTCAGCGACTTACATCAACAAACATACGATGACATCATAAGGCTATTGAACATCAGATGGTGGCCCACCACTCGCTACGGCAAGCTGGACATATCTGTTCTCAGTGGCTCAAGTGTGAAACTGGAAGAGGGCAAACTTCAGGCCAGTCAATTTGAGCGTGCCGCGGTGTATCATGTGTTGGCCCTTTACATATATCCCAAGCTATCTACCTTTGATCCAGCGGGTGATGTTTTCAGAGAAAAAATGTCCTATTACAAGAACAAGTTTGAAGAAGAATTCAATTTGATACTACAGGTTGGTGTCAATTATGATCTTGACAGTTCAGGCACATTTACTGATTCTGAGAAGAAACCCTACTATCATAGACGATTGCAGAGATAATGTCAGCCAGAGAAGATATAGCAATAAACATAACCCAGCAATTACAGAACATGACCAACCCAGCACCTGGTTTGGTGTCAAGGAAGTTCTTTGATGTGGCCAAGCTGGCCATAACACAATTTCCAGCCATACTGGTGGTGACCACCAATGAGGACAGGGAAGACGTCAGCATGGACCTGCGAAGGAGCACCACCCAATATGTGCTGAGATGCTACGTGAGGGGACCAGAGCTGGACACCCTGAGGAACGAGATAGTTGAGAGGGTTGAAGAGATACTAGAGACACAGCGAGGCAGGGCAGTGACCTTGGCCTCCACGGGCATACACAACGTGACCACGAGGGTATCTAACGTGCAGATTGTTGAACGTGAGATCCCGCTGGGTGAAGTGGTTGTCACGGTAGATGTCCTATACACCTACAAGAAAGGTGTTTTATAATGAATTCCGCAGTCTTGAGACCGCGAAATATTGGTGACACCAAGCCAATCAGTGATCAGAATAGATTGCCATATAAAATGGTAGTTCATGCTGATGTAATAAAACAAGGTGTTCTTGGTGGAACACACAAACAGGAGGCCAAATAAATGGCAGCAAACACAACAGCATACACTGGCGAGAACGGTGTGATCAAGTTCATTGGAGGAGACTCCACTGAAGTTGCGGTGGCTAGCGTGAGGACTTTCAGCGTAGAACAAGAAGTCCAAGCAATTGAGAGCACCGTTATGGGAGCAGGAGCGAGATCATATATTCCAGGACTGAGACAATATTCTGGATCTATGGATCTTTACTTTAGAGACGATGACGCAGGGCAGAGAAACTTGGTAAGTTTTGCCAACGGTGGTGGATCAGAAGGATTGGGTTCAATAGAACTTTTCCCATCTGGTGAGACCACAGGACAAAAACTTGCTGGCAATGTGGTGATCACAAATTTTGCAATCACCGCAAATTTTGATGGTATGGTTGAAGCTACGTGCTCATTCCAGGGCAGTGGTGCTTTAACGATAACCAACATATAGCATGATCGCGGTGCGATTCAATTCAGCTCTGGTAGTCAATAATTTAAAATTGGCTGTGGATGGAGAGATTCGTGGAGCGACTGATGAGTTATTGACCATTGTCAAGAGGCGCAGTCCAGTTAGGTCTGGGCAGTTCAAGCGTACCTGGAGCAAGACAGTGACCAAGGACACGGCAAGAGTATCTAACCCCCAACCATATGGCCAAAGGTTAGAAAGTGGATACAGCAGACAGGCACGCAAAGGTGTGGCTGCACCTGCTATACAGGAAGTGATAAAAAATAGAAAAAATAGGAGAATAAAATGAGTATAACGGATAAGATAAGCCAACATTGGCAGACTGCCATTGCGGGTGAAATGGAAAAATACCATTGTAAGGAATGGAATATTGACATCTATTTTAGGAAGACACACTCTTTCAAAGACGAAGCCAAGATTGTTGAATACGCAAGTAAGGGACAAGTGGTTGAAGCTTTGGTTGAGACAATCTTGATCAAGAGCAGAGATGCCCAAGGCAAGAGATTGTTTGTGGACGCAGATAGAATCAGATTGATGCAAGAAGCTGATCCAGCGGTGATAATCAAGATCGCCACTGCCATCAACAATGCCAAACTGGAAATACCTGCTGAGGTAGCCGCAAAGGAGTAATAGCCAGTGCGGAACTGAGATTCATTATGACTTTGGCCAACAGGCTGCACAAGTCTGTCAAAGAGATAATGGAGATGACCACACTGGAATTGTCTCTGTGGGCTGGCTACATGGAGGCTGAAAACAAGGAGCGGACGAAAACGATGCAGGCGCAAAAAAACCAAGCTAGGAGACGCTGATGGCTTCATACCCTTTAGGTATTGACGTCGTAGTACGGGGCCTATCAGGACTTACACAGGTCAATAGGCAACTGAACACCATTGAGAAGAGTGGAGCCTCACTGTCTTCTACCTTGCGATTGGTGCGTGGAGCATTCATAGCATTGGGAGGCACCGCTGTCATAGGCGGATTGATACAGGCCGCCGCCCAGACACAAAGAACACAGATAGCTCTCAACGCATTGACGGGTTCATTGGCCAAGGGGGCACAGGCATTTGACACTGCCGCGGCTTTCGCCAAACAATTTGGATTCGCCCAGGCAGATGCTGCCAAGGCCGCACAGGAACTGTTGCGTGTTGGTGGCGCAGAACAACTCAATCAAAATTTAAAACAGGCAGCGGCTTTATCAAGATCGCTGGGCATTGACCTACCCAAGGCAGCAGGAGAACTGACCAAGGTCAAAGAAGGAACCATCAGCGCCAGCAAAGACATCACAGAATTTTTCAACATTAAATTAGGCAAGGAACTCACTGACAAGATCAAGGACAACAGCATAGCTTCTGCTGATGCCATCAAATTGTATCTTGGCGCAGATTCAGATGCCATGATGGCTGCCAGGGCTGGTGCTGACAGCATTGACGCCGCCTATGCCAACCTAATGGATAGTTTCAAGAAACTGGGATTGGAGATCACAGGCACTGATTTCGCAGGCAACCTAAATGGTATAACCAAGGCAGTGGAAGGCATCACCAAGAGTGTTGCATTATTAGAGTTGGCATTTGGTGCATTGTTATTGGTGATTCCAGGTGGTGGTATTTTAAGAATTTTAACGGGCATTGGTCTGGTATTTGACAGCATAAGACGGTCAATCAAAGACATAGGCAAAGGCATGAATAATTTCACGGGTTCAGTGGATCCATTGGCTGATGAGATGAGTGCGGCCGCCACAGAAATGAACAACCTTGGCAAGGAGACAAAGAAAACCAGTGATGTCTTGAAACCTATGATCAAAGAAGTCAATTCAGACTTCATGGATTTCTTGCCCACCTTGGGCCTGACCAATCAGCAATTGAAACTACAGGCTGAATTGGTAGCAAAGTTGAACAGTGTGTATGGACAGATTGAATATGGTGCATTGGAAGCATTCAAGAAAATCAGTGCAGAAGGAAATAATTTGGCCAAGGTCACGGAAGAGGTGGTGATCAAGGGTTTCAAAGATCTAGAAAACGCCGCCATATCTGCATTCACTGCCATGATCACGGGAGCCAGGACAGCCAGAGAAGCTGGCGAGATGTTGGGCAAGACCATCATCAACATGATCGTGGAGAGCCTATTGAGATTATTTTACACCGCCTATATATTTCCCTATATCAAAAAAGGTTTTGACATGGTCACTGATAGCGTCAGGGGCACCAAAAATGAAGTCAACAGTTTGAATGCATCGCTTTCTACCAACATAGCACTGTCACAGGCAGCGGCAGCGGCAGGTGGTGGTGGTGGAGGAGGAGGTGGAGGTGGGGGATGGCTGGACACGGCATTGACCATCGCTTCATTCTTCTTTGCCAAGGGTGGTGCGGTCAAGGCGGGTGGATTGGAATTGCCAGGATTGCAAACAGGAGGCATGGCGTCACAGGGCAGAGCACCATACATAGTGGGAGAACAGGGACCAGAATTATTTGTGCCCAACAGCAATGGTTATGTGTTCAACAATCAAGACACACAGGGCATGATGGGTGGCAGCAAGAACGCCACTGTCAACTTCAACATCAGCACGGTGGATGCTCGTGGCTTTGATGATCTTTTAATGTCAAGGCAAGGAATGATAGTAAATATCATAAACAGGGCACTTAACGACACAGGACAAAGGAGTCTAGTATAACACAATGAGCGGAACATTTCCCACAGCAGGTTTTACCACATTGAATTGGCAGAGCAACACATTGTCAAAAACTTCAACCTCCATCAGCGGCATAACCAAGAGGGTGCGGACAGGCAGCCAATATTGGTCATTCACTTTGAGATCACCCGCATTGTCCAGAGATGACTTCATGGATATCTACAGTTTTATCATACAACAGGATGGACAATTTGGTTCATTCACCGTGGTGCCGCCAACCATTGGCAGCACAAGGGGCACCGCATCAGGCACCATCACAATCAGCGATGATTATAAGGCTGGCGTGACCATTTGCAGGAGCACGGGCGGCAGCGGCCTACTTAAAAAAGGTGACTTGATAAAGTTCAGCAATCACGACAAGGTCTATATGCTGACCGCTAACATTGACCTCAACCAGACAGATTCCACTGAGGACGTGATACAAATTTATCCATCCCTCACAACCGCGATAACTAACACAACTACCGTGAGTTATAACAACGTGCCTATCTTAGTGTTTTTAACTACTGACCAGCAAGGATACACCGCCAATGCGGATGACACCTTCAACTATGAAATTTCTGTTAGAGAGGACATCTAATGGCGAGGGATATTACCGCGGCACTTCAGACCAAACTGGATTCCAACCGTGTTTTTGTTGCTGACCTCATAGAAATACATCTACCCACCACTCTATATTTTACCACGACCAACGTCAACTTGCTTTTTAATTCAGATTCAGCCCCAGACAGCGGCGACAACACCTACATCGCCCAAAATCAATTTTTAGGCTATGGAGAAATTCAAGAAAGTTCTGACCTCAGGGTTGGCTCATTGCAAATCACTTTCACCGCAGTTGATCCCACCATGGTGGCAGTAATCCTCAGCAATGATTACATCAACAGGCGAGTGGTCATCTATCGTGCCATATTGCAAGATGATCTGTCATTCACTTCAGATGACGTGTATCTGATGTTTGATGGCTACATATCTGGTTATAGCATAGAAGAGACAGGAAGCACTGCTACCATTGTTTTGACCTGTGCCAGCCAGTTCGCAGACTTTGAGAGGACCAACGGCAGGAGGACCAATCCAGCATCACAAAATCTTTATTTTCCCAATGATCGTGGAATGGATTTCTCTCCGCAGATTGTCAAGGACATACGCTGGGGTAAATTGTAAATGAAGGTCGCACGAACACTCACGCCCAAGGACATCAATGCCCTGTTGGATCTTTCCTACAAGGCAGTGTTTGAGCGCGGCTTGGTGGGCACGGATTTCAACAAACAAAATTTTAATTTTCAAGTCAAGAATCTATTGATCAGTGCTGAATTCAAGTCTTTTGGCTTGTTCGTTGGGCATACATTGATGGGTTTCGCAATAATCAATTGTTTCTCTCTGCCATGGAGCATGACCAAAAAATGTTTGATATATCTTCTACACCTGGATCCACACAACAGGACTCTGGAGAACTATCAGATATTACTGGACACAGTCACAGAATTTTGTGCTGAAAGAAACGTTCATCACATAGTGACCTGCGGCGAGGCTTATCTTTTAGATGAGCACAACAAACACAATTTTTTTATACAAAATAATTTCACACAACACGACACAGTATGGGAGAAGCAAAATGATAGTTAGAGAATTTGTAAGGAATGATCTGCCACAATGCCTTGAGCTGAACAAGATCCAACACAAGGAGAGCAATTTAAATCATCATTACCTGGACCTTAGGAAAATTGCCAACAGCTATCTCAACAGCATCAACAACGATGCCCTCAAAGTATTTGTTTTGGAGGAGCAGGGCCAGATCATAGGTTGCTGTGCCGTGTCGTTGCAACAATTTTTATACAATTATTCAACCTATGTGCATGATTGTTTCTATTACGTGTATCCTCAATTTAGAAAAGGCAGGACGTCCTTGTTATTGTTCAACGCCGTGAGAGAATGGGCGGTGAAAAATGGAGCTCTTGAAATCCATTTTAATTATGCCCACGGGGCCAAGTACGGCAAGGTTGAAAAATTTTTAAACAAACTGGGTTATAATAAATGTAGTGAAAACTACAGGAAGTGGGTGTTGTAATGGGCGGAATTGGAGACATCATTGAAAAGGTGGTTGGCGGGATAGGTGAACTCATAGGCGGAGTGGTCAAGGGCATCACCAGTATTTTTGCATCACCGTTTGGCCCCAAGGTAAATCAGCCGCAATTCAGCGATGTTGACAGGGGTGAGATCCAGGGAGTTCTCGTCAACAAGGACAGCGCCATTTCCAACATACCAGTGGTATACGGCACCAGGATGGTGGGTGGCTGCAGGGTTTTTGTCAGCACCAATGGTACCAGCAACCAATACATGTATCTGGCCCTTGTGC
>Ga0181348_1000264_pt1 | contig 21985 bp, 26 predicted proteins | sample Su13VDMM110DN_FD_130092 | JGI IMG/M metagenome (GOLD analysis project Ga0181348, IMG submission 130092) | Freshwater viral communities from Lake Michigan, USA - Su13.VD.MM110.D.N | ecosystem: Environmental > Aquatic > Freshwater > Lake | place: USA: Michigan | collected 2013-07-16
AAAACTTTATAAATAATAATCTATGAAAGCAAAAGTAAATCCGTTCTATCGGTCAGTAGTTCTGTCGTTAGAGCAATCAGAGGTGGCCGAGTTATTCTTTGAGGATACAGACGAGTGGCAATCGGTATCAATCAACGGCAAGATGTATGACGTTCACCTGAGCTACGAGCCTGTCGAATCATATAAGAACAGGCATGCTTGGTTAAATTCATTAGTCTCCGTATATTTGGTTGGTGACTACACTGACGATGAGTACTACTCACGAAATTTAATAACTGAAATAACGCTAGACCTATGATTAGATACAAGCTAAGATACGTACAGAACGGGGAGGAAGAGAAGCTGTACGTTATAGCCCCGAACGAAGACGTGGCAATGATGTTCTTCGAGCTAGCCTTTGAAGATGTTGTCTTCCTATCGATCGAAAAGGCAGTAGTACAGATAATGACACCGAAGCTATGCTCAAACTAGCAAGGTACGCCATCATTTGGGTCAGTCAGAATCTAAGCATTCCGTTTTGGATGGTCGGTCATGTACACCTATCGGTGAACGTTTATGACGACATACATGAGATACTGGCATCCATGGGGATGAACGTACTGGTAGCAGTTGGGTTCGTGTTAAGTTATATTGACGAACAAAAAAAATAAATTCCTATGACAAACTTACTTTTATCGGCAGTCATTTGGTGGCTGTCTTACTATCTAGCGCTTATGTCTATTGGCAGGCTCACCGTTGCAATACTTCCGCTGATGCTTATCAATTTCATATCAATGGGTTCATTAATCTATAATTTTATAATGCTATGGCAATAATTCTAAATCAAATTCTCACTCCCGATGGGACGATATTGAGGAGTACAAGTGGAGATGTGTATGACTTTCATCACGACAGTGTAACGAAAAAGTTGTACGCCGTTTCTGGAGGTGTAGGTGAGGTAGTTCGGGTGATACCCGACAGAAATGCAAGAGACATATCTATATGGTCTTACGACAATGACGATAGCTTAAGGGGACGGCTACACGTTAAGTATAAAAATGAGATAGTCCCAATTCGTAAATTAAATAAAAAACAAGTTACCATGTACCTAAAAAATCTAAAAAATGAAAACCTGTACGATGCCATCTTGCGCAACGTACTAACATCAATGATGATGCTATGCATCGTGTTCGGCTCATTATCTCAGAAGTTCTACGTACCATCGTACTACAGGAGTTCAGAGCTGAATCAAATTCCAGTACGTATAGTTCACAGCAACTCATTTAATACAAAGGCTGAAGCTGTTAAGTTTCACAAGATTGTAATGGCTATGAACGGTGTTGACACCACAACAACAAGCGTTGAGTGGGATTTAGACGCCCCAATATTCTCTAGTTTCTTGCATATTAATGATAAACGAACAGCAATTGTGACGTATGTAAACAAAAATGCATTCAATACATACACTAGCTGTTTTATGGAATGTGACAACGTTACGTTTGACTTGTTCGAGAGCGATGGTTATATGCTAACACAAAGAAAAATTAAGTAATATGAAAGCATGGGAGCAGATATCATCTAACGATGAAAACAGAGTGTACAGAACAATGGACAGCTCATGGTACATTGACCATGGTGTGAAGATCGAGTGCTTTGATAAGGACGGCCGAATTGAGGTGATGAACGTCATGACGGCCTCCGACTTCCACGAGCCAATCACCGATGAGCAGCTGTACTTCTTTGAGCACATAGGGTGGGAGGCAGGATGCTACAAGGTAAATGTAGACACGTGTGACACTCGCGCAAAATTCTTTGAGAAGCTATCATATTTATCAAAAGATGACGAATCTTTGTACGAATCTGAGACAATTAATGAAAGATTAAACAAAATGTTGGAAAAAAAAGATAAATACGTTAGGAAATTAGAAAAAATATTAAAAACTTTGTAAACAATTTAATTAAATATATGGCACACTGGAGAAATCTAATGAAAGACAACAAGTACCTCGGAGCATGGGACTTGGAGGTCAACGGCAATTACGAGCCGAAAGAGGTAACGATCGAGAAGATCTATCAAGACACGTTTGTTGGTGAGATGGGAAAGGAGGACAAGGTATTCGTGAAGTTAAAAGATTTTGACAAGCCAATGGTTTGCAACCGATCAAACTTCAAGAGGCTAGAGAACTTCTTTAACTCGTTTGATCCTAACGATTACATTGGCAAGACAATCGTCATCACAACCGAGAAGGTAAAGAGTCCTCAAGGCTTGGTCGATGCGCTGAGATTCAGCACTCGTCCACTACCCAAGAAGGAGCTACCTAAGCTAACTGACGAGCAGTTGGAGAAGGCTATTGACGCTGTTAAGACTGGACGCACAACGATCGAGAAGATCAAGAAGCAGTACACAATTACTGAGGACCAACTAAACATGTTCAAAAATGATTAGTGTACGATCATCGGGATGCCATCCGTTGTTCAGCGGAACACGAGATGGACTAACTCCACTACAAATGGAGAAGCTGTTGGACTACAGAGGACGGCCAAAGCTAACTGACAAGCAACAGGACGAGCTGTTAAAGCTTGAGATGAAGCTGATGTCTGGAGGTGACTTAAGCGAGGGTGCTAAGACGTACATAGAGGAGATGGTTGACGAGAAGGTGTACAATTACAAGACACACGTCAGCACCAAGGAGATGACCAAGGGAACCAACGTTGAGGACGACTCTATCGAGGTGTACAACAGGTTGTTATTCACTAGTCATTTTAAGTTAGCTGAGTTTGACGATTTCTACGAGCTGAGGTACGGCATATCGGTAGGTCACCCAGACATTGTAGACAAAGAAGGGATGACGGTCATAGACATCAAGAGTCCATGGTCAAAGAAGACGATGCCTAAGACGTTGAAGAAGGCCGAGAAAAAGATGAAGGATGCAGGCTACGACTGGCAGGTCAAGCACTATCTTTACATGTTGCGCAAGATAACAGGAAAGGATTGGCGAAACGGAGAGATTGCGTTTGTGTTGACCAACACTCCAGAGGATCTGATATCAGACAACGAGAACGACAGCATGCACTACATGGACGATCTTGACGACACGTTAAGGGTGACGATTGTGAAAGTAAAGCTGACTGATGACGACATCATTTGGATGGCTGGCCAGCTTGAGAAGGCAGAGAATTATGCAAAAATGTATTTTAATTACCTAAACAATAAAAACAAATGAGTGATTTTAAAATGAAAGGGGTTTTAAAGGTTATAAACCCAGCAGTACAGGTGAGCGAGAAGTTCACAAAGAGAGAGTTCGTATTGAATGAGCCACACGATCAGTATCCACAGGACATCTTGTTCCAGTTAACGCAGAAGAACGTTGACGTATTGGACAAGTTTGTTGAGGGGCAAGAGGTTGAGGTGTCGTTCAGAATTCGAGGACGAGAGTACAACGGAAAGTACTTCAACAACATTGAGGCTTGGAGAATTGAGGCAATCAATGAGATTGCACCTACAAAGGCATCAAAAGACGAAGAGGTATTACCGTTTTAATCTACTACTAATCAAGGTGGGTAGTTAATCTACCCATCTTAATTTAACTAAAATGAAAAAATTATTGTTACTAATTCCTGTTATTGCGTTGTCATGCAAGACTACATCAAAGTGTGACGCATACTCAATGAGGCTTAACCCAACGTATGACTCGGTGATTGTTTATAGATACAACACTATGTACATGCCAAAGATATCTCTTGATGGAGCTACCACGATATACTTCCACGACATAAAGAGTGGGCGATACAGGGTACGAATGTTTGACAATGGCAATGTAGAGACAATTAAATTTAAAATAAAATGAGCGATATAACAAAATGCTACGGGGCTGATTGTCCTATGAAGGATAGCTGTAAAAGGTTTACAGCACCAGCTGATGAATTACACCAGTCATACTTCCTTGATCCACCATACCACATCAATGAGGGAGGCTTCTCGTGCGACATGTACTGGGGTGCAAACGCAGAAGGGATATGGAACATGCTTCAAGAGGCTGTCGGTATACACATTCCTAATTTTAACGACATGGACCATGACGCTAGGGGGGATCACAATCTGTGATGTCAACCTTTAGGCTTAAAAAACTTGACAAATTTAAGTTTATAGACTTGTGATTTTGTCGCAAATATAGGAGATACTTGAGACATAATCGTAAATCGCAATACGCAATAATATGAAAGCAACACTTGAATTTAACCTACCAGAGGATCAAATAGAATTTGATTTTGCTACACAAGGTAGTAATATGCACTTAGCTTTATGGGACATTTCTCAGGAGCTAAGAACACTATGGAAGTACGAAGAACTTAAGGAAGAAGAGTGGGATATGGTAGAAAGAATACGGAATAAGTTTTTTGAGATACTAGATGATTATCAGATAAAACTTGATAAGTGAAGTACAGAGTAATAATTCTATCGGCACTTATAATAGAGGTTTGCTCAACGTTCTACATTAGATACGTATCAGAAGGAAATACAATAGGAATGTTGATCTTTGCCTTTATTGGACCATTCTTAGGGCTACCATTTACTGGATATATGGTAGAAAGCAAGAACTGGAACGAAAGAATTAAGATGGCATTCTCAATGGCTATTGGATACTTGATCGGTGTTATTATTGTGATAAACTTTATAAAGTAAGGTTCCGTAGCTCAGTTGGATAGAGCAACTGCCTTCTAAGCAGTAGGTCACAGGTTCGAATCCTGTCGGAATCACTTATAGTTATAGTTACAGTTAGGGTTCTGTGGTTAGCCGCCATACAGGTAAAAACTCTGCGCACATGGGTATGGACAGTGTGCGCTTTATTTTGTAATCGATAAACACAATACATATGGAATGGAAATCAACGTCCACTGCCGATATAAAGGTTGACAGTGTAGTAGAGGCTGTGGTCTCTAAAATGCGGAACAGGTCAGCCGTAGGCATCAAGAAGTACAACACAACAATGGATAGAAAAGATCTGTCTGTTGAGGATTGGATAACACACTTGCAGGAGGAGCTTATGGATGCAACAATTTATTTACAAAAATTAAAATCAATGCTATGATAACATACTTTAAATCAATCAATGAAACTGACAAGCCCTACTACGTAGACGTACTAGTTGCATTAGATAGAATTAGAGATGGTGTATCAAAGAATCTAATTGAGACAATACGTTCTGCCGAGGACAAGGAGCAACGAAACAATCTTAAGAAAGGTCTACCTTCAATTTTATTTTCTGGTCAGTTTTCTAGGCGTGCTGACAACGCTATCACTGAGCACAGCGGACTCATATGTATAGACTTTGATGGGTTTAAGGACGACCAGTCTCTGTATCAGATGAGACAAGATCTTTGTAAGGACAAGTACTCATACGCTGTGTTCACGTCACCATCTGGTGATGGGCTAAAGGTTCTTGTTAGGATTCCAAAGGATGCTTCTAACCACAAGAAGTACTTTGTTGCATTGCAGAAGTACTACAACTGTGATGAGTTCGACAAGTCATGCAAGAACATATCACGTGTGTGTTACGAGAGCTATGACCCAGACATATTTATTAACGAGCTGTCTGATACGTGGGTAGAGATGGACAACAGCGATGACTTTGTTAAGCCTAGGCCGAAGATAATTATTATCATCTCACAGTAGGTTGTTAGACGATTGTCATTGTGGTGGAACAAGAAGCATGGTATGGTCAAGGGACAGCGAAACAACAACCTGTTCATCTTTGCATCGGCACTCAACCAGTACGGAATATCTAAGGAGGAGGCACTTGACGTTCTGATGTATTATGACGATGGGGAAATGGCCTCTGAAATTAAGACGATTGTATGGTCGGCATACAAGAACGTTCACGAGCACGCCACAAAGTTCTACGAGGACGTTGACAAGACGACCAACATTAAGAACGACATACTTAGAGGTGTTCCAGTAATTGATATAAAGAATAACTTTGTTGAAATTGACGAGAACATCATTAACGATATGGTTGAGACTCAGGAGTACAACACGTTCTGGTCCAAGAGTAGCAAGGGTAAGATTGATCTTGTTCCTCACCTATTTAGGGATTACCTAAAGGGCAACGGTTTCTACAAGTACTACCCTAACGGATCGAATAACTTTGTCTTTGTAAGAATCGTTGACAACATTATTGGCGATACCAACGAGGACATGATCAAGGACTTTGTGCTTGAATATCTGATGGGTATTAATGACATGTCTGTGTACAACTTCTTTGCTATAAACACGAAGTTCTTCCAAGAGACATTCTTAAACTATGTAGCCAAGGTAGAGCCGTACTTTATGATTGACACTATTAACGAGGCATACCTGTACTATCGTAACTGCGCTGTTCGTGTAACAAACAACAACATTGATATGATAGACTACAAGGACCTTGGTGGTTACGTGTGGGAGAAACAAAAAATAGATAGAGACTTTAATAAATTAAATACCGATGATTGTGAATTTAAGAGATTCGTTCAAAACATTTCTGGCAACAATTCTAGCCGCCTTCAGTCGATGGAGTCAACGATTGGTTATCTTTTGCATAGTTACAAGCCTGCTAGCTACTGCCCTGCTGTCATACTTAATGATGAGGTTATTAGCGATAATCCTGAAGGTGGTACGGGTAAGGGGATCTTCGTCAAGTCGATATCGTTTATAAAGAAGATGGTCATCATTGATGGAAAGGGATTTAGCTTCCAAAAATCGTTTCCGTACCAACGTGTGCAGGTAGACACTCAGACGCTAGTATTTGATGATGTTAGCAAGAACTTTGACTTCGAGAGGTTGTTCTCAGTTATCACTGAGGGTATTACGCTTGAGAAGAAGAACAAGGACGAGATACACATTCCGTCTGAGAGCTCTCCAAAGATTGTCATCACAACAAACTATGCCATCAAGGGTGCTGGTAACAGCTTTGAGAGAAGGAAGTGGGACCTAGAGTTCAAGCAGTACTACTCCAAGATGTTTACTCCAGAGACTGAATTTGGTCACATGTTGTTTGCAGGATGGGGTTTTGAAGAGTGGTCAAGGTTTGACAACTACATGATATCTAATCTACAGTTGTACCTATCTAATGGTCTTATACGTTGTGACTTTATGAACCTTAAGACACGTAAGTTTATCGCAGAGACATCGGCAGATTTCTGGGAGTGGGCAACTTCAAGCGAAAACGATTACATAAAGATAGGAGGTGCAAGTCCTGGGCAGACGATGTACAACAAGTTCACTGATGAGTACCCAGACTACGGGATCTATGGTAGGTTTAAGTTGTCGCACAACAGGTTCTACCGATGGATTGAGGCTCTTGGAGAGTATAAGTTTGGTGAGAAGCCAAAGATATATAGGAACGCACATGGCAAGATCGTTGAGTTTATTAAATCTGAAGATCAAATTAAATTAAATTTTTAAATATGGAATTAAGTAAATCACTTTTAAAGAGTCGTTTAGACTTTTATGAGTTACTTCTAAAGGTAACCTATAACAACCACAGGGACTATGATGCAATAGTCAATAAGATTGACGACCTAAAGATGACGATTATGTTTTTAGATACGATGGACAAGACTCTACTTAGGTACAGGCCAATCTATAGCATTACAGTTCTTCGTGAGGGAAGAGGCAGGTTCTATGGACACCACTATATTGATGTACAGACGGAGATTGATGACTGCATACTACTTCTGACGAATGCAACTACGTGACTATCAACTTGATATATCTAAGAAAGGTGTAGATATATTAAGCAAGAGTTATATACTATGTCTGGCCATGGAAGTTAGGCTTGGTAAGACCTTCACGTCTTTGGAGATATGTAAAGTTTTGGGGTTTACCTCTATATTATTTATTACAAAGAAGAAGGCGATATCATCCATTCAGTCTGATGCTGATAAGATACTTCCAGGTCATGATATAGTTATCACTAACTATGAGAGCATACACAAGATAAACCGAAAGGACTTTGACGTTATTATATGTGACGAGTCACACACCATGAGCGCATTCCCTAAGCCTAGCCTAAGAGCAAAACAGGTAAGAAAGATGGTGATAGACTGCCAGTTTCCAAAGGTAATACTACTGAGTGGTACGATAACCCCAGAGTCATACTCTCAGATATATCACCAGTTTTGGGTACACCCGTTCAATATGTTCAAGGAGTTCTCTAACTTCTACAGGTGGGCCGACATGTACGTTGACAAGTTCCAGCGAAAGATCAATGGCCTAATGGTCAACGACTACTCAAGAGGACGAGAGAAAGAGATAATGTCTGTGGTGTCTCCGTACATCATAACATACACACAGAAGGAGGCAGGGTTCTCTACAGAGATTGAGGAGGAGATACTATACGTTGACATGCCAGACATCATAAAGAACATAAGCAAGAAGCTTGAGAGAGACCTTGTTGTTGAGGGTAAGGACGAGGTGATACTTGCAGATACTCCAGCAAAACTTATGCAGAAGATGCACCAGCTTGCAGGTGGCACGATAAAGTTTGAGAGTGGCAAGTCTATGATTATATCAAATTTCAAGGCTGAGTTCTTGAAGTCGCAATTTGCGACCTCAAAGATAGGTGTGTTCTACAAGTTTAAAGAGGAGCTAAACGCACTTAAGCAGGTGTATGGAGATGATATGACTACAGAGCTAGATGAGTTTGATACTGGTAATTTTAAGGTTATTGCCTTACAAATTGTGTCTGGTCGTGAGGGTATATCTTTAAAAAATGCCGATTACCTAGTGTTCTATAGCATTGACTTTAGTGCTGTGAGCTACTGGCAGGCAAGGGACAGAATGACAACGATGGACAGACTTTATAACAAGGTATACTGGGTGTTCACAGAAGGAAGCATAGAGGATAAGATATACAAGGCTGTTAGATCAAAGAAGAGTTATACGTTAAATATTTTTAAAAAAGATTATGGAAGATAAAATGTTTTTTTTGCTGCCAGTGATTGCTTACAGCAAAATTCAAGGAGAAGGAATGTTAGTTATTGGATGGTTCAATAGGTCTCTTATCATAAGGATTGCATGAAGATGATAAACGACCCCATGATCAGGCTGTTGGTTGACACGTTTGATCTTGAAACACCAGAAAAACAGGTACTTGAGATATGTGAATACGAGTACAAGGATGGTGTTATTGTAATAAAAAAAATAAAAGTTTTGGATTCTGAATTAAATTTTGTTAGATTTGCCAATATTGAGAAGGTAACAAAGCACCTTAGCAAGTATTACTGCAACTTCAATGACAGAACAACAGATACAGGCGAAGATAATAAAGAAGCTTGAGGCACAGGATTACTATGTCATTAAACTGGTACAGACCAACAAGCCTGGGATTCCAGATCTAATTGCCATTCCAAGAGACTCAAACGTTGAATTTATAGAGGTAAAGAGGCCAGGAAAAAAGCCTAGCCCTTTGCAGGTATACAGAATGAAAGAACTAAACGAACATGGAATTAAATCTTCGGTACAAGAAATCGCATGACAAGAACATGTACATATTAGACAACAGGGCACAGATAATGAAGATGTTAATTGACGGACTACACGTCAGTGACATACTAAAAAGACTAGGTGTTCAGAACTACACACTAAGTATGTTGTTTAATGAGAAGCAAACCAGCGACATACTAGGTCACAGGGACGAGACCTACTTCAGTGAGGAAGAACTACTAAATCAAAATTTCAATTTTAACTTTAATAATTTAAGCTATGACGAACAACAAATCTATCTCGAAAGAGAAAAAACTGGCGTGCTTGGTAGGTATTTTACCAATAATGATGGACTTCATGGAAGACGTGAAGGATGACTTTCCAAAACTTTATAAGCATCAAATAAAAAAATCTGGAAATGATTTTGTTAGCGAGGTTTATAAGATGGGAAATCAGATATACGAGAGAATGGACCATGAAAATGACAAAGAGGTAAGCGAGTTTTACAACGAAGTCATAAACATGGGAACAATTTTTCGTAATTGGATTGCAGAGATGTAGATAAATAGTTATATTTGTCGTGTTGTTATAATAAATATGAGTAAACTAACTTACATTAATGTGTTGATGGCCGACATCAACGACTTAACTGACACCATATATGAGTCGTTGGTTGATAATGACATGGACGAATTAAATAAAACAATCGATATTTTAATCAAAATTTTAAAGGATGTCAAAAAAAGTCACGAATCAAACCCAGGAGATATTGGACCTTTATAGGTCTGGTATGACTAACAAGACAGAAATAGCTAGAAGAGTTTTTGATAGTAATAGTGAAGTGAACAGGGGTACTGTACGCAGAGCTATTACTAGATACGAAAAAAATAGAGCTATCTATGATGAGTGTGAGAAAGTAGGAATTCCAATTGAAGATGTCAAGCACTATTGGCACAAGGGTCAGCACTTCAGTATTAACGTTAAGGGTGAGTCATCTGAGGTTAACCTAGATGATTTTAAGACTGAACTTATAGCTGAGATAAAGAGCTGGGCTCCATCTTACAAGAAACTAAAGAGAGATAAGCTAAAAGATCCGCACTGCTTGGTGTTTGATCCAGCTGACGTTCACATTGGAAAGCTTTCATCTGCCTTTGAAACTGGAGAAGACTACAACCAACAGATTGCTGTTCAAAGAGTTATGGACGGAATGAATGGTATAATCAGTAGAGCATCTGGTTACAACATCGACAGAGTAATTTTTATTGCTGGCAACGACATACTTCACATTGACAATCCAAAAAGACAGACTACAGCTGGAACACCGCAGGACACTGACGGAATGTGGTACGACAACTTTGTAATGGCAAAGAGGCTATTGATTGATGTTATTGAATCTCTTATGACTATAGCTGACGTTCACGTAGTATTCAATCCAAGTAACCACGACTTCATGTCTGGCTTTATGTTGTTGCAGTGTGTTGAGGCATGGTTCAGCGAGTGCGACAATGTTACGTTTGACAATGACATGAAGCACAGGAAGTACACCGTTTATGGTAAGAACCTAATCGGGTCAACTCACATGGACGGAGCTAAGGTACAAGACCTACCACTACTTATGGCTCACGAGGCTTCTGACAAGTGGCACAAGTGCAACCATAGATATATATACGGCCATCACATTCACCACAAGTCTTCAAAGGACTACATGTCTGTAAACGTTGAAACGTTAAGGTCTCCTTCTGGTACTGACAGCTGGCATCACAGAAATGGATACCAGCACGCACCAAAGGCTGTAGAGGCATTCATACACCACCCGTTCAACGGACAGGTGGCCAGACTGACTCATTTATTTTAAGGCTTTCTTAATTATATAGTCTGCCGATTTATTTTTAACAATCATTTTATAGTCGTCTTCATATAGTCCATTTTCTCCAAATTTCTTAAATACTTTTAAGTATTCTTCTCCTTGTTTTGGACTTAATCCTCCCATATATTGTATGAATCCTAATTCATTTATGGCTTTATTTGGTGAATTTGTTGATTTAATCATTTTAATCTCCCACTCTTGAGGCTCTCTCTTAAACTCTTTCTTAAACCGCTTGTAAGTATTATACTGATTTTCAGTTAGAGCTCTCTTCTTAATTATTGAGTATGTCTTGTTTGCAACTTGACCCATCTCTTTAAGTGCAGCACCAGTGGTATACGGAACCTCTAGTCCATAGAACACAGACTTAGCTAGTGACTTGTCTTTATCTGTCAGGTACTTAGTTGTTTGTTTACCCATGTAATCATCTGTAAATGTTCCATTAGTTGCCATTTCAGAGTTTTCAGCTAATTTTAGATACTGATCAGCAGCAATTGAGAACATTCCGTACTTACCTTCCTCGCTATTTGTAAAGTTATAAGCAAGCTGATACGTGTTATCTTTTATGTATTGCTCCTTAAATTTATTAATCTGAGATTCAGTCATTTCTTTTCCTAGCATCTCTCTTAGTTTTTTCTCATCATTTATTGCTTGCTTTATCTCACCTTCGCTTGGAGATCCAAACATGGCCAACAACTGATCAGCACCAAATATAACTGCATCATCTGCCAATGGGTTAGGTGATGTCATATCAGCAAGAAGTGACTTCAATGGATACTTAGTTGCGTTATTAATTCTCTTCTTCCACTCTTCGTCATCATCGTCATGACCAGTGATTGACTGAGCAACCCAGTAAAGTGCCATACCAATTCCAAAGTTTATCATCTGGAATACTCCTTGCTCTGCTGTTGTACCAGCAATTGATTTTATTGCAATTGCCTTATCTTCTGGAGATATGTTATTCCAGTTTAAGAATAGTGCGTTAATGTCAGCAACAAGTCTAGCTCTTTGATTGATACTGAACGATGCAAAAGGAAGCAATACCTTTCTGATTAACTTTCTAGCTGAGTCTTCAGATGCAAGAAGTTCACCAGCCAGTCTTTCGTCAGATACGTTTTGCTGTCTTGAAACCATTGTGTCTGCATATATAACAGCGGCATCATTCAATTCTTTGAGACCTTCTTTCTTAATTGTTTCGTTCCATGTTGACCAATTTATTTTAGATACGTCATATCCCTTGCTCTTTAAGAACTGCTCGTAGTAAGACTTAAACGCAGCTCTTGCAACGAATACATCTGGTCTAGATAGAAACAACTTTAGTTGCCACTGAGTAAGGTTCTTGTACGTGTCAATAGCCTTGTCAAATGTTCCGTTAAATGACTTTAATTTTTTATTAGTGCTCTCAATAGCTGTCAATGACTCCTGTCCTCTGTTAGTTACAGAAGCACCAGTTGTGTTTAACCAATTGTTAAAGTCTTCACCAGCATATATATTAAAGCTTGTTCCAGTTTGTATTGCTGTGCTTATGGCAACTGATACGGTCTGTTTAACCGACTGTAAAACACCACCCAAGCCTAACGCTGTCCCTACTGATGACACAGTATTCAATGCGTTGTCAATGTTTCTAAACACATCGCTAGGAACCGATAGCTTATTTTTAGATCTTCTGATGTACTTGTTTACTCTTTCTGTAAGTATCTTTCTATCCTCAACAGTTGGTACAATTGCTTTAAATGACTTAGACTTAAAGAATGAGTCTACCCTTCTAATTGCTCCAGCAGTGTTTATATCTACCAGCGCACCTGTAAGTGAGTCAACATTGTTCATATCAAAGTCAAGGCTTACGTACCTTCCTTTTGGTAGCACTTTAGGTCTAACTGATGCGATCATAACACCAGACTCGTTAGTATCTGTTATAGAATCTGTGTTAATTAAGAATGCCGAGTTTCTTTCTACTATGTTATCGTCTATACCTAATTTTGATCCTTCTGTTGTTGACTTGTATCTGTCTGGTGTATAGTTGATATCCTTTCCTAGTATTGTGTTATATACTGATCTGGATACGTCTGATAGGTCTGAATAGTGTTTAGACCATTCGTTGATCCACCATTGTGTTGCGTTCAGATTAAAATTCTCCATTTTACCAGCAATTGTATTAAGATCTCTTGACTTTACATCCATCTTATCTAATAACTTTTCGTATACCTTAGCCATTTCTTGTTCTTTGGCTGTTCCATTCTTCAATGACTCAACGCTTTCAAGTAACAGGTCTACACGTCTGTTAAATTCTGATTTTACTTCTGCATCATTTCCAATTAAGTTTCTACTTAAGAATGCAAATGCGCCTCTCTCATAAACATTTTCAATTTGAAAGAAGTCTTTAGTTTTTCCGAATTCTTTAACGTATATATCCTGTATTTCTTTTATCTGTCTTCTAGCTTTATTGGCTCCAATTATAACATCTGAAAATCCAGACTTGATCATTACATCAATACCTTTCTTAGTTCCAACAAACATTCTGTTAAACAGTTCGTTAAGAGACGTAAGCTCGGTTCCAAATATTTGACCAAGTTTTTTATTGAAGTACATCTTTAGTGGTCTTGCAATAACATTATTCTTTTCTAGTAACTTGGCATTTTGTTCTCCTAGTATTGTCTCGTATGCAGCCTCAAGTCCTCCAACTGCGCCATTCTCATAGAAATTATTTAAAGAGTCAACCATATCTATCATTTGCTTTAAAGACAAATCGTCTAGATTTGATTTAATTATATTATTAATCATATTTGAATGTCTTTCGCTTATCTCAATCTGTTCTCCAGTTACTGGATTGTATCCCTTTAATGGAGATATACGAAGCAACGTTTTAATGTATCCTAGTTTATCCTTTAGAAACTCCATAGCAGCAGCTTCTTCATTTGCCTTGATCTCCGCGTCCTCATTATTTCTAATGTTATTTATTATCTTATTGATCTCTCTTAGTGTCATGTCTTTAGATATAACACCAGAGTCAACTAGATCGTTATACTCTGCGAGTCTCATGTTTTTCATCATCTCTTCCTGTCTTTCAAGGGTTGGTTTGATGTATTCGTATGCCTCTCCAAAGTTCACAATCTGCTTTAACGATACTGAGTCTTTCACACGTTTTGATGACTTTACTGCCCCTCTAATTTGAGCGGCCACTTCAAGATACGTGTCTATGTCTTCAACCATTGACGGATCGATCTGAACAAACTCTTTGGCAACAGCGACAGTCTCTGTCATGTTTCCAGACTTCATCATTCTTCTGATCGCTCTTCTTTCTGCAAATGCATTGTTTACCTTTCCAGCATATTCTGCATTGCTCATCACCTTGTTCACGTAGTCAACTACTCTCTCAACCATCTCCTGGTTAAACAGATTAACGCTTGCTATCCTTCTATTAATAGCGTTCAATTGCTTTTCTGTTATCTTTCCCTTGTAGCTCTTTACAACCTCCTTTATAGACTCTCCAAGAGCCTTACGTCTATCATTGATATCTTTAGCCGTCTCTCTTGATGATCGTGCCTGTAGCTTAACTTGGTCGCGAATTGCAGCAGCAAGGTCAGACACAAAGGCAGTCTGCTTGGTCTTGCCCATTACCTTGGCAACAGATGGAGCAGCCTTTAGTTTTTCTCCAAAGAATTTTCTGATTTCTCTTATTGCCTCCTCTCTTTGAGTGTCGTCAGAGTCTCTATACCAGTCTGACTTTTGTAGGTCAGAAATGGCAGCAGTAACGCCAGTCTTGTGGTCCTTTCCTCTCTTCTCTACCGACAGTTCGTACTTATCCTTGGCATCTTGAATGGCATCTTCTTTTGACTGCTTTTGAGCTTTGATTTTGGATGGTCTTCCTTCTTCAATAGCAAAATCTGGAAGCAATCCAACTTTTTGATCGGCAAACTTCATCTCTTCGTATACCTCTCCGACCATTTGATCTGCCTCTTCTATCTTACCTTGTTTACGAAGCTCTCTTGCCTTATCTCTTTTCTTAAATACAGCGTCATTAACTCCGCTAAAATTAACCCAACTATTCTGCCCTCTTGTCTCAGATGTCATGGCTTTTCTAGCTTCTGGTGAATACATTTCTGAGTGAACTCTCCATGCATTTTCCTCTCCTATTGGACCAAAGCTATTGCCTAGTTTTGCATGACCAAAAAAGTCATGTACAAATCTGAACACATCATTAACCAATAAAGTTTCTCCGTTGATATCTTTTCTACCAGAGTCTCTTAATAATGGATTTTCTTTTCTCTGTTCTTCAGTTATTGGCTCATCACCAAAACCAGACTCAGTAGAGAATATTTTCATTCTCTTATTGTCTCTAAGATCATTTATCATGTCCTCAGAAGAAGAGTATGGTTCGTTATTATTTATCTCAACATTATATCCTTTTTCTAGTATCTGGTCATACTGATCTAACGTCTCCTTTGCCATAGCCTCGTATGCTTTTTTGACTTGTGGATCATTAGGATCGTTTTTCATTTTGTCATATGCATCAGATATTCTTTTTGAAAGATTTTCATCTAGCTTGGTTATCTTTTCTACAGGAACGTATTCCATTCCTACAGACTTCATATATGACTTTGCTATTGTCTCTGCATCTTTTAACGGCTCGTTAAATAGTTTGTTTCCAGCAACAGGTTCTGTTTTTTGAGCTTTTATTTTTGATATTTGATCTTTATTATCGTTTATATCCTCATCCTCTACAGCTTGACCTTCTTCTGTGTCTTTAATATTATAGTCGAATTTTTTACCAGATTCAATCCATTTATCATAAGTATAATTTGCAGCATCCTCGTAACTTATACCTTCTATTTTTGCTTGTACTCCTAATGTTTTATATAAGTTTTTTTCAAAATACCATAATATTGCTTGAACATCAGCTATGCTTAAATCATATCCTTGTTTATTTAATTTATTTACAGCATCAGATATCGTATCATACATGAATTGTCTATCATTCTTTGTAAAAGGAGCATCATTTAGATTTTCAAACGCTATTTTATATATGGTATTTGCTGCCTTTTCTATTTCAGTTCCATTTTTATATCCTTTAGCAGCGTAAGAATCTCTATATGATTTTGATGCAAGTAACGCTTCTTCGTTACTCATTTCTGGATTGCCAAGTATTTTTTTAAATCTATCTAATCCTAATGCTTCCCCCTTTTTATCAAATCCACCTTTAAGTGATGGTATTAATGTACCTCTATATCTATTAAATGTTCTTGACCACCATCTATCTAGTGTAGGATATGCTTCATTTCCTGATAAATTAGAATAAAACATACCAAGTTTTGGTCCAAATACAGATGCTGCAAATGGAGCCTTGAAACTTACAGGCCAATTTGTAGACAATGGTTCTAGACCTTCTTTCTTTCTTTCTTTATTAATTTCTTCAATTGACTTAACCTCCATTAAATCTTTTTTAATAGTAGCTATGTCTCCATTATATTTATTTAATAAATCATTTATTCTTTTTAAATTAGCTTCAAAAGAAGCAACTCTTTGTCCTGGAAGGGTTTTAGGCATTGATCCATTTTTCTTATAATAGTCATAAGCAAATGCAGCCAATTTAAAATTGCTCATAACTTTCTGACCATCAGATGTTATTGCCACAAGCATTGTAAATAAATCTCTTGCATTTTGATCATTTTTCATTTCTGGGAAAACCTTTCCCATTGCATCTAGTGATTTTTGATATAGTTCACCATACCAACCCTTACCACTTTTATCTCCCATTAAATCAATGAAATATTTTACTTCATCAACCATCCAGTTTGATATTTTTTTTCTTGCTTCGGGAGAATTGTCTTTTTGATCTATTTTTCCGTACTTAGCTCTTTGTCTTGATTCAAGTGCTTCGCCTATTTTTCTTGTTACATTTTTACCTTTTTTAAGCCCATATTTTTCCATGGACTCTTCTCCTTTCATTATAGTAACTCCTTGAGCCTTTATACCAGTATTACCAACCTTTTTACCAACCTTTTTACCAACCTCAATCTGCTCACCTCTTCCAAGCTTACCAGACATTGAGTTCATAAAGTCAACGGCATCTTGTGCAGTTGATGCAGCAGAGAAGACAACAGGAAGACCTAGCTTCTTGGCAATCTTATTGACTAGTGTTTTGAACTGCTGGAACTTTGTAGTAGATAGTTCTTTCTGTGCCTCAGCCATGATGGCTCCAAGCTCAGTAGTATACTCCTCAGCTCTTTCTCCCTGCTCATAGTTAGAAACAAAACTATCTAGCCTAGTCTTTAATCCTTTGTCAGATATAACTGACTTAAGACCTTTAGCCATGTCTAACAGTGCATTGTCGTCCATACCTTTCTTAGACAACAGGTCATGGAACGCCTCGTGGAATACGGTGGTCACGCCAGCCGTTTCTAAGTTAATGTGTATATCACCGTTAACGTATGAACCTCTGTTGTTTTGAACACCTTGAGATACAGCCTCATCGTTTGTTATGTTGGCAGACTTGGCGACACCAGCAACAAATGCATCAGTGTTGTCGTGCAATATAATTCTTGAGTTAGGAATAGCAGACAATACTTTCTGAACGGCAGTAAATACTTTCTTTCTTTTTGTATCTGTCTCTTTATTGATTCTATCAGTAACAGTCTGACTGGTCTCTGGAGTTATTGTAACTTCTTCAATTTGAGTAACAGGTTGTTTTGCAAATACATTTGGAACTCTTCCTTCCCTGAAGGCTTTAGATATTTCTCTAAACTGCTCGTTGTTAAACTGTGCTGGATTAACTCCAGTACCACCAGTCTTAACGTTCTCGAATGTACTTAAGTCAAATAATGATTCTTGGTCAGCGTTCTTACCGAACTCAATTGCTTGTTCTCTAGCAGATTCTGGAGCCAGTATATTTAAGTCAATAGATACCTGGTTGCTGTTTGGAAACTTATAAATTCCTACCTTAACTGTTTCGTTGTCTCCAATTTTATCTTTGTGCTCTTCAACAAAATCAGATATCATTTCTGGAGTTAATTCCTCGGCAGTAGTATTTTTACTTACTACTGGAACAATCAATCCTTGACCGTCATACTTTGTGCCATCTAGATTGAACGTTGCGCCATCTTCTGCATCATTTGATAGTGACTTAACTCTATCAACCTCTGTCTTTGAGTTTGATTGAATGACAGGCTTATCTATTACTACTTCTTCTTGGACGGCTTTTGTTTCACCTTTTCTGGTAACTTCTTCCCCTTGGACGATTGGTTCCACTCCTCCACGTTCACCCCCTGTTTCTGTAACTCCTTCTTGTTCGCGTTGAAGAACGCCCTCTGTGCTTGGCTCTTGTACGGCATTTCCTAAGTTTTTAAGTTGTTCGTTAATTTGACCTATTCTTTCTTTCTCCTTTAAAACAAGGAAAGGATCCTTGCCATCAATCTTTTTATTTATATTGTCTCTCTCGATCATTAGGTCAAGAGCAACTGACTTGTTATCAACAGACATATCTTCTGGCATAGACTTAATCTTACCCTTGATATCTTCAAACGATCTAACAATATCTTTTGCCTGCGCCTTGGATATCTTTCCGTTAAGCATGCTGGCCTTTAGATTGGTCAACAGTGCTTTATCTATTCCATCTAGATCAGCTGACTGAATTAATAAATTTATTTGATCTTTATTTTTCAGTGCATTTGTTCCTCTAGATAGTACATCTGCTGACTGTTGAACAGTCTCAACAATACCAGCACCTAGCATACCTTGGTAGCCATTGTTTGCGATGTCGCCAACTATTTCCCAAGCAGATTCATTGTTGAAATAGTCTGTACCTTTCATTACATCATATGCCTCTTGAACTAGTCTTTGAGCTCCTGCCTGTGTGCTCTCTACGCCACCCTCAACTAGCGCACTACCAGCAGTTGTTATTCCAAATTTACTAACATAAAGTTTTGTGCTGTTCATGATCTGTGCCTCGATCATTTCTTTGCTTGCATTTTTACCAATCTGAGAAAAAGCATTCTTAAGGATCCAGCTTGTAGCCGCCTTTTTAGCAAAAGACTTACCAATTAAGTAGCTTATTCCAAAGTTTTCTAACGCTGCTCCAGCAACAGCATATCCTGCCGACATAAGCACCTTGTTTTGAGAAGATATCTCGGCTCCTTTTATGCCATCAAGACTATCTCTCATCTCATTGTAATTCATAGCGTATAATGACAAATAACCTCCCAATTGAGGTAATCCGACAAGAGAACCAATAGCTTGACCTGCATATATTGCAGATAATGATTTAGCCATTGAGAATGCTGCGGTTGTCAGGTCATATCTATCTTCTGATTGCATATACTCTTTTGTAGTTCCAACACCAATTACAGAGTCAACGAATTCGTTTCTCTGCTCACTATTCATTCCAGCAATAAATGTAGGAATAGAAAAGGCTCCATCTACTATTGATCTACCAAGTCCTCCAGCAAATGTACCAGTCATCTCTTTTATCATAAGATTTGACGCAATTGCCTTTTCTGACCCCTTAACAAAATAATCTACAGCACTTAAGTCTTCCTGTATTTTTTTAGACTTATCAATTAGATCTAACGATCCATCGTATATATTTTGTTTGTAGTTATTTTCATAGTCCTCTCGTGATATCTCTCCAGACTTCACCTTTGAATCTATGTCATCTACATACTTTCTAAATTCTTTTTGCTGAGATATAAATGTATTGTATGTGTCCTTTACTTGATTAGAGTAGTTATTGCCTGCATTAATTATAATGTCGTCAGTCTTTATCTCTGCAAATGCAGCTCTCCTCTCGGCCTCTGTTTTATCTTTTGTTCTAGCGTATGTCTCTTTTATTTTTCTTGCATAGTCAACAGTTAACTGCTTACCAGTCTCCTTAATATTTTTAGTCTCTTCTGGAAACAATACTGAAGACATACCAGAAATGTCTCTTCTAACCTGCTCGTTTAATATAGTCTTGTCTAACGCTGTAGCATCAGAAACAACCTTAGAAATGTTGGGATCTTCTCCGTATATAGTGTTAGATACTCTATTTTCAAGATCAGCTGTTGCCTCTATATATTTTAAGTAAGATTCATTAACGTTAGAGTTAACGTTCTGTCTAAGCCATTGCTTTAGCTTTTCTGCGTTTATGTTATCGTCCTCATCAAAGAAGTTATCAAGTGCTACCTTTTCGCTATCAACAACAACACCATTTTTTATTTTTGATACCTTTATGTTATCTGTACCTATGCCAAACTGCTCGAATTTAAACTCTGGAAACAATGTATTTAATTTCTCAATAGCTGCCTCCTCGCTTCCTCCAATTAAATCTTTATTTATATTGTTAAGCCTTGCATTGAATCCTATTAAATAGTTGTTCTTGTCTTTTATCTCAGCGGCCTTTTTGTCGTCAAATATTTCAGCATTCTGTTTGAATTGATTGTTCAATGCCTTGACGGCTCCTGGCGTTGATACCAACAAGAACTCATCAGATCCTGGTCTCTTTACCTCCCATAAGTTGTCATCGTTGACTATGTACTCAGTTCCTACCTTCCCTGGGTATCCAGTAAATATTTGTTGCTCCTTACTTGTTGATGCCTGTACGTTGTTCTTCTTGTTTAATCCTGCAACTGTTTTAGGATCGATAACATCTTCATAGACATCAACATAAGACATACCCATTGGCTGTCCTGTTTTGGGATCAATGGTCTCTTGTATTTTTACCTCTTTTTTCTTTTGCCAGCTCTGTACTCCATTGTTGTCCACAACCCTGTACTGTGGTTGTTTTTGTTTTACTGGTTTTTCTTCTGGAAGAAGAGTCTTCTTTTCTGGTTGAAATACTTCATTATACTGCTGTACTGGTCTGGTTTGATCAATGTCCTGTATATTGGTGAAACTATCTATTACTACCTTTTCTTCTGGCACAGGTGTTGCACCCTCCTCAAGAAGTTTTACCCTGCTGTCTACATCACCAGACTGAAGTGGCACATAATCTAAGTCACCAATCTTCTTGAACCATTTTCCGTTTTGCTTTTTGTATAACGCATCAACATTCTTGTATGTATATGTACCATCAGGAAGACCTTCTGGTGGATTGGTAGTAATGTCTAATGATCTATCAAAAGATGATTGTGAATTTAGCTCTTCCATTTTTTATTTTAAAGATTCAACAGCCTCATTCCATTTTTCTAAATTTGCCCCAGCTCTATACCCAAATACTGGTCCAAAATCAGATGCGCTCCAAGTTATTTTCGGTACAGTAATTTCCCATCCTGGATTTGGTTTATCAAATTTATCTTTACGATTTTTATTATATTCTTCTATAGCAAATGCACTTCCAGTCCATTTAACTCTTTTATTAGTACCTCCAAGTATTTTATTTAAACTTTTTACAGCTGCGTTTGCATCTTTAGTAGACAATGCGTCATTTACTCTTTCAGCAAGACCTAATGCTTTTTTATCTACAGACATACTACTTCTTCCGCTTCCAGAACTTCTTCTTGGAGCTCCACGCTCATCCTCAGTTTGACTTATAGGAAACTGAGCTACAATCATGTCTCTTAATATATCTTCAGCCTCTTGCTGTTGTTCTGGAGTAATAATAGGTTGATACTTGTTACTATTGTCTAGAGTACTTTGAATCAATTTTCCAGACATATTTTCAGTAAAATTTTCAATTTCACTTGCAGTCATTTCATTTTTACCTTGAA
>Ga0181348_1000265_pt1 | contig 21979 bp, 26 predicted proteins | sample Su13VDMM110DN_FD_130092 | JGI IMG/M metagenome (GOLD analysis project Ga0181348, IMG submission 130092) | Freshwater viral communities from Lake Michigan, USA - Su13.VD.MM110.D.N | ecosystem: Environmental > Aquatic > Freshwater > Lake | place: USA: Michigan | collected 2013-07-16
GACGCGCGCGAATCGCTAAAGCCAGTTTCGTCAGACATAGTCGCTTTTCCGTAGATTGTGTAGGAAGTTGCACACGATTGTGCAGCGTTGCACACGCGATTGCACATCGCAGAATCTGTCTTTTACCTGCTATATAGCACTATTTATTACAAAGTTGTACAAAAACACACACCAACACTCCAAGACTACGTTTTCCGCGCTTAGAACTACGCGGGAAGGGACACCTGCACAATTTGCACAACTTGCACAACTTTCAACAACACCCTGCAAAGGAGCCCTTTCCAATGTGCAACTCCAAGTGCAACCGTGTACAACGGATTCTACCGGACAGACAAGGACGCCAAGTGCTATCTTCGTTGAGATCAACGTGACCGACCACCTCGCAGCGCTGCGCTCCGCCTTCGACGCCACGCACGAACCAACCAAACCAGAGGTTGGCGCGGCCACAGTAGCCCAAGCCCGCAAAGCAATCAGCGAGGCAGCGGGCCAGATCACAATTCTTACCAAGACCGCGAGCTTCAGTGAAGCCCACGCCAAAGCACTGCAGAACACGTCGCAGTCACTACGTAAAGCAGCAAGAGACCTTGAGATACTGGAACACGGGATCCGAGCGCACGTTGCTGCTGGCTTTTCTACGTGGCGTGGAGCCGCGGGAGCCGAGACGCCGGTGCTACTTTGAGCCGTGACCACTCGTCAGTGCAGCGCTACTGGCAAGAGACAGACAACGGGGAACCGGTCGCATGGGTCGGGTCAGTCGCAGACTGGGCAACTTGGCTCGACGGGCACGACGTCGTCGTTGCAACCACGCGCGTTGCCGATCCAGACGAACCAGACACACACAAACTTGTTTCGACCGTGTTCCTTGGGTACGCGCTACACCCAACACAGCGACCGCCACTCCTTTACGAAACACTCGTATTCGACGAAAGCAACGTATTAGCGCGGCGTCTGTCTACTAATAGAGAAAGTGCAAACAGAGCGCACGAATCACTCGTCATAGAACTCAGCTCGCTTCAGTGAGCTATTACGCGCGGGGTGCGTTGATTTCAGACGTGCAAGCCCCGCGTTCCAGCTGGCAAGCGTTCGGAATCTACGGAGACTCCACCGCTTACTGGCTTGCAAGAGAACCAACGTTCACACCTTCCCAGCTAGAGGAGCTAGACCTTGAGTACGTCCGAGAGCAAGACCTCCCATTCGCCCTCTCCCACTACACCGCCTACCGACCCAGCAATCGACCCGCTTCAGATCCCGTCGCTCCCAACCCCCCCCGGGCTAATCCCCCAAGACGGGGTATTTCCGGCAAGCGCCACAACCAGCTCGTTGGCAGAACTGTCGCCAGCGGGCGAATTGGCAACTATTGACGACTACGACGACGGTTTCTCAGACTCGGTGCCGTTTCAGGCGCTTTCGTTGCGGATCAACCGTTCCAAGGGAATCATCGTCTTAGAGGGTGACGCCGAAGAACGCGAGTCAGTGTTCCTCGTGCCGCGCGGCTCGCAACTGTCAAAGTCGTACTACGGGATGCCGTACGACCCGAAGACTCCGCACGAAGCGTCGTGTGCCTCACCTGACGGAAAGACTGGCTACGGCTGGATCGACGCTGACGCACAAGACGACGTCCACACGCGCACCTGCCTCAACTGCCAGCGCCGCGGCTTTGGCGCAGGAACGTGCGACGACCTTCAGACGCTACTGGCGTACGACGTAGAGAAGTCCACACCAGTGCTCGTAACGTTCAAAAACGCAGAGATCAACCAGCGCCGTGGCGTGTTCACTCTCGCAGTCAACCGTATGCGCACTATGGGCCTCAAGCCCACCGATTGCGTATTCAAGCTTTCGCTCACTCGCGCCGACGGCCCGTACTACAGCGTCCAGATCGACGTAAAGCCTATTGCGGGCACCGTGCCAGACGAACAGCACGCTGAGATTTCGGCTTTGCTTGACTCGTGCTGGGTTGCCTACAAGGGCGCAGCCGCAGCAGCGGCAAACGCACTGACAAGCTAACGGTGGTTATTGCCATGGAGGCACTAATACTTGTCGCGTGTTTGATCTTCATCATTGCAAGCTGGTAGCTCACCGCTTGTACCACACCACACAAACTGGTAGTACTACCGACACCTGCTTACAGACAGGGCGCGAGTAGTCCTACCGTAAGGGGAACTACTTTGGGAACGCTCACTGTCCAGACAAGGACGGAACCCGAACTGGCTAGCACGAAGGAATGGACACCGCCGACAGGGGAACTCCGACCTTCAATGCTTGGCGCGTGTGCCCGTTACTCGTGGAACGAAGTCCGTATCCCACAAGAAGAACGCGTCCGAGGGCCAATCGGCAGAGAAGTAATGTTCTACTCGGGCCACGCTGCAGAAGAGCGCTTTATTGAGCTTGCGCGTGACTACGACGGCGAACAGCTGCTGCACGGGCAGGAGCTTGAGAACGGTTACGGTGGGACCTGCCACCCCGACGCAGTGGACTATTGCCTCAAGCGAATCATAGAGATCAAGTTTACGGGTTACGCAAAACCGGCCCCGTACCACCTTGCACAGCTCAACTGGTATCAGTACCAGATGTCCCTTCAGTGCGGAGGCGCTGAGTGGGAAGGCGAAATGGTGCTACTTGACAAGTACGGCAAGGAACCAAAGCGGTTTGTGATTCCGTTTCCCGACGCCGACCGTATTGCAGAACTTACGGAACGCGCCGAAAAGATGATTGGTGGTATACCCCCCAAGGGTATGTGCGAAAACCGCGCACAAGCAACAACCAAGGCCCGCTATTACGACTTTGAGGCACCGTGTGGCCAGCGGACAGAGATTTGCTGCCCGTACGCAGACACTTGCTTCCCGCCCGAACAGGACGACTTTGCCGTATAACGCAATTGACAACCAGCGGCTTACCGCGCTTGGCCACGCAAACGACATTCGCCGTCTCCGCAGCAATATCAAGCGCGATTGGAGACTGCGCGACGAACACGAAGTTGCAACAACCGTTGCAATGATCGTCGGCAACCCACCAGACTGGACCAAGACGTGGCGCATCAACGCCGTGTTGCGGTCTATCCCACACTGGGGAGACGTCGCAGTAAACAGGCGGCTTGCCCAGCTTGGGATCCCACAAGAAACGTCTCTGCAAGCGCTTACTCCGGGCTGGCGTCTTGGCCTAATTGAACTGCTTGCACCACAACTACTGACAACCGTACAAATTGAAGACGACACCACCGACTGAGCCACGGCCTTACAAAGGCATTGTCACGCGCGACTCACAAGATTCCGTGTGGACGCTTTGGCAAAGTTGGCGTCACTGGCGTTTCGGTCGTAAGCGACCTGACTTTGTGTGGCTTGAGGACTTTCGCCCACCCGCAGATTTCCAACACAGAACAGAAAGGTAACTGCGTTGCTGCAAATCTCCCCAGCGGGTAGGGCGTGTACGTACTGCTCAGAACCGTTGTCGATTCACTACGACGGTGATCGTTGTCTACGTTGTCTGCACACAAACAAAACCCGGCAAATGAACCCTTTGGTTCGCCGCGTTGAAACGGGTCGGCACTACGCCCAGACCCTCGACCGACTGCCGAGGTTTAGTGACAACAGTTGACCTAGTACTAGGACTTGACCCAAGCACAAAGCTTATTGGGTTTGCGTTTGTAGACCTACTGGACGGTGGGATCAAGTGGCACGGGATCCTCAAGATCAACGAGCCAGACAAGGGTTGGCGAGACACACAGATCTCTAAGCAGCTCAGGATACTCAAAGAGACCCTTGACGCGCGCTCAGAGACAGACGGTGTCACTTACAGACTCAAGGTTGTTGGTATCGAACGAATGTTTCTCGGTATCAACGCAAAAACAGCGCTAGAGCTTTCGTACTGCGCAGGAGCAGTGCACCAAGCAACGCGGCAACAGTTTCCGACAGTTGAGATTCTCAGATTCCTGCCGCCGGACTGGCGCGAGAAGTGTGGGCTAGAACGCTCAGCCTCTAAGGCAGCACTCACGGAACGCGCAACAGAACTTGGTGCAGAACCCGACACACCACAGGACGAAGTTGACTCAATACTCATCGCAATCGCAGCCCGAGGATCACACCGGGCACAAGCAAGCCCAACCCGCGCAAGAGCTAAAGCACGGGCCAAGCCAAAATCACCGGGAGCTAACACGCGCGTGGTTCGCGCGAAAAGGGCTTGATATGGACCTCGCCCTAGAGGCGGGGGTGCGGTACACAACAGGGCCACGACTTTGGTTCGACTACGACCACGCCGACGGGTCTACAGCAGAACGGTACATTGACCCCTACAAGGAGATCCACCGGCAGGGCGGAGCGCGCCTTTGGACAACTGGCGCAAAGGCAAAGGGCGCACTTTGGTTTCCTTTGACAGAGATCGACACGCAACGTTTCACACTGCTACTTTGCGAAGGAGAAACCGACGCACTGGCAGCGCTGCAGTCTGAGTGCCCTTACACAATTGCAGCAGTCCCCGGCGCGTCTATGCACTCCGCAGAGATCAACGACTTCATTACCGACTACCAGATCGACCGCGTCGTGTGCGCGTTCGATAACGACGACGCCGGGAACAAAGGCGCGGCGCTACTGCAGACACACGTAACAGAACTCACCGTAGAGCGGCTACTGCCGCCCGTCGGCTCAGACCTCAAAGAATGGCTACAAGCCGGTACTCCCAGAGTTGCAGAAGCAGACTGGGAAAAGATCGCGCTACTGATTGACGACCTTCCGCCACCGGTTGCTCCGCGACCGTTGCCGTTACGCATTTCACTCCCAACGTTTCGCAGACCAATCCGAAGCGACAAACCAGATCTTCTACTCGTATGGCGGTCAATATGTCCCAAGCTCCCAAACCGCCCCGCTCGCACAGACTCAACAGGGCGCGAAACGCGAGAAGCGTTTTGCCCGCTTCACGACGACGGCAAATCACCCGGCGCGTGGGTAGGAGAAGACCGCTGGGGTTGCTGGGTGTGCGGTATCGAATCAGCCGACGTGTACGAACTCGTTGCGTGGACACGCGGCGTCGTACCACCGCAGTACAAACTGCAAGGGCAAGATTTCGCGCGAGCGCGGGAACTTACAAGAGCAATCGCAGGGAGCTAACCAAATTGAGAATTGACACACTGGCGAACAACCTTTCAAAAGCACACGCAGTGCAGGACTTTCCGCTGATGTCCAAGATTATTGAGAACGAAAGTGAGAACGGCCCCAATGGGCTACTGACAGAAATTGTGTCAGCGCTGTACAAAGCAGACGACAAAACGCTTTGCCGATGCTCACCAGAGCTAATAAAGCTGGCTCGCCGCCTTTCGCTATTGTCGTCTTCGAATGAGTGACTCGTACGAAATTGCGCAAGGAACAGTTCAAGAACTCTGCGTACCTGAAGACGGTTGGATCAGGCGCTACACCGACACGTACTACGGACACGTTGAGGTACCGCCTGAAGCCTTCGCAGGAGCCGCCTACACGCTGCTGTCGTCGGTAATAGGGTGGAAGGCTCACTTGCAGTGGGCAGACGCCTCAGAACCCCTTACGTTGTACACAGCGCTAATTGGCGCGTCGGCGACGTCACACAAAACAACCTCGCTGTCAATTGCAGAAAGGGTCGCAAGGGACGCCAACTACCAGTACCAACACCTTTGCGGGGTTTCGTTGGACGACGAAGACGAACACAACTTGGTCAAGGTGATTACGGGTGGCCATATGTCGCAAGCGCGGCTGCTGGACTTGCTCGGACCGAAGGACGCAGAAGAAGCACACAAGTGGGAACGCGAAGGAGCAACGCCACCGTGCCACCTGCTGCTTTGGGACGAACTCAAGGACCTGCTGGTGCAGGACAAGGGCTACTCGTTCCTCGGGGAGACGCGGCAGATGCTGCTGCGTATCTACTCAGGGTTTCAGCCGGGTTCCCAGACCCGCACAAACTACGTGCGCCCAAGCCGCTGCAGTTGCGCGCTGATGGGAACAGTAACGCTCAACACTTGGAAGGAGCAGCTAGGAGAAGAAGCGGTGTCTGGGGGCATGATGGGCCGGTTGCTGGCTATTCCGTACGGGCCACCGCCAAGTTGGGTGCCGCTCCCGTCACCAGTTGACTCAGCAAAAAGAAACGAGTTAGTGGAGTGGCTCGTGCAGCTTGGTTCCGTTCCTTCCTCAAGCTGGGGTGCAGTGCAACTTACCCCCGGTGCCGTGGACTATTGGATCGGTTGGTACACACGGCACAAAGACGACATTGCGTCTATTGAGCGCGTTGACCCAGTCCGCGCGCAGGCACAGGCCGCGCTCTTCGGTCGCTACCAAGCAACCGCGCTCAAGTTTGCTGGCGTTCAAACTGTCAGCCGTTGGCAGCCGGGTGACGGAGTGCCAAAGGTGCTGGTACAGGAAGACACGCTCAAAAGTGCCTGCCGCTACATTGACCACGTAATGCGCTTCTCAGTGCCGGTTGCAACAGAAGCACTGGAAGACAAGGAGTACCGCCACCAGCGTCGCGTTACCGAATACGTGTTAGCTGCTGGCCCAGTTTCCTTTACGGACCTACAGCGTTCGGTGCGCACCAGAGGAGTAACCGCTGACCGTTTCAGGCGACTCGTAGAGTTGCTGCACGACGAAGGACAGCTGGTTCTGTCACGAGAGACAGTAGGGGGAAGAGACGTACTTATGGTTGCACCACCAGAAAGCACACCTTGACAACACTGCGACAAGAACCAGAAGACACAAGCCGCCGCCAACGAAAGGAACAACAGTTGTTAGCACTAGAAGCCAAGCTTGAGGCAGCGCAGTTCCGACTGGGCTTTGCCATTGGCGCGCTGCAAACGCTCGCAGACTGGAAGAGCTGCGATATCAACGATATGAAAAACGAAGCACGCTTCGCAATCAGGGTGCTAAAGAAGTGAGGCTTGACTACGTAGTTGAACTGTTCTCAGAGCACAAAAAGCACCAGCCGGGTATTGAGGCGCTCAGGCAGCTGGCAGCAGAACGCTGCGCTGCAGAAGGCCACCACCAGTACGTTGAAGACGACGGGTCAGAGCGCTGGGAAAACGTGCCAGTGCAAGACCTTCAGCAAGACGTACTAGAAGAACTTGCCGACGCGTTTGCGTACGTGTCCGCTATTGCCTACCGCACCGAAGACAAAGAATGGCTTAGAATATTTACGTATCTGGGCCTTGCGGGAGACAAGCTGCAAGAGCTTGCAGACCGCAACGCCGCAGAAACGAAGGGAGAAAAACTTGATTGAACCAGAGAAGCTCGACAACGCGTTCGAACTTATTGCCAACTACCTGCAAGAGTGTTACGACAACCTGCCGCTACAAATGCACGAGCAGTCGCTCGCGCTTGCGTCGTGCGGGCTTGTGCCGTCACACGCAGTCACACAAGTCGATACGACCGACCCAAAGGCAAAGGCAGCTTGGGTCCTCGCCTGCTGTTGGTTTATGCGGCTGATGTACCCCGACCCCATACGGGAGTCCGGTAAGCCGCTCTACAGCCTTATGGACGAGTTGGAACTTGATTCCCCGGGCGATTGGGCGAACACCCACAACGAAGTTGCTAGCATTATTCGCAACTCCGGTCACGATATCAGTGAGTTCCAGCAGCTTTAGGTCCTTTACTGTTATAGTCAAGCTGCGGGAAGGGTTAGGGGGGTTGGGTGAGTGGTGTCACCCGGCCCCCCGCGCGTTTAGGAACGCGACGCAGCGCAATCTCAAGCAGGAGGTCTCATTGAGACTTGCCGCAAAGGCAGCAATCCTAGCAGTTCTCGCTTTCGCAGTAACAGCAAACGCAGCACCAGTTACAAACCCCCAGAGCGCTCGCAACGCGGAAATCCGCAAAGCAGCCAAATACCCCCCGAAACCAACGTGGGCAGACTTCAAGGCCCGCGCTACCGCAACCGAGTACTCGACCCTACGCCGTATTGCGGTGTGTGAGGAAGGTGGCTCTGGCCGCGGGGAGCCGTGGGACGTGCGGTGGGGGTTCCAAGCCAGCCGGTATAGCTCGGCGTTTGGAATCTGGAACGGCAACTTTGCCTACACCCGCCAAGTGACAAAGTACAACTGGCCAACCAGCAACAAAGCAGAGGAAGCTTTTCACGCACTTGCACTCGCAAGGCGCTACGGCTTCTCAGCTTGGAGCTGTTACTAGAAGTGAGTTTGCGCAGCGGGCCGTCGCCGCGCCGCGTGTTTTTCTCCTTTTTACGCGGCTCTGACTAAATAACGCCCGAGCACACCGAACGCCTGTAGTTGTTCCTTTGGCGTAAGCGGTGGCAAGGGGGGGGAGGCCCACCCGGGTTTCCCCCCCTACTTATTCTCCGTCTGCAACTGCCGCACAGGAGCGGGGGTGTGCAGCTGTTCCTGTATCGAAAGCCCAGCAGCGTGTTCCGGCAACATAATAATCAACGGAACCTTGTCTCCAAGCTGCTCGATCTGTTGCTTCGGCTTACCAGCCCACTGTTCCAGTACGTCCTTCGCTACCCGGTACCGAAGCTCTGGATCAAAGTCCGCAATCCCCAAACGCGCCATTTCCGCTTCAGTCGGTTCAGGTAGCAAAGTACCCTTGAGAATCGCGTCAACAACTTGAAACGCTGAGTCAACCCGCTCTGAGAACTCTGAGCTGCTGGCTTCTGCCACTACTTACCCCTTACGGGGGGAGCAAGAGATTTGTTGTTGGAGTTCCAATAATTCGTATCACGTTGCATAACTGTCCTCTCAAGAAACTTGTCACGAGCGTTCAGCTGCTTAGCGTCAGAATAGCTTGGCCACCTACCGGCCTGAATAGACTTGCCCCAGATTCTTGAAAGTTTTGCAGGGTCAGTAACAAGCTGTCCGCCAGCACCAGTATGGAGATACGAAGGAACAGAAACTTCCCTACCGTCAGGTCCAGTAATACCCACTGCCCTGATTGTTGTTACTCCGTCCTTACCAACCATCGGGCTTTTGAAACCTCGGCGGTGGTACGCAACCTTATTGAGTTCTTGCTGCGTAAGACCAAGCTTCTTTAGCTGTGGAATTGTGTAAGGAAGCGGAGGCACTACTTACCCCTTCTTTGCAAACTGCGGGGGAACCTTACTCTTGCCTGAATAGCCCTTGCTCTGCATTGCGCCAGCAAGCTGCTGTTGCGGAGACCCAAACTGCGGTGCCTTGCCCTTGGCAAACATTGGTGCCTTGCCCTTAGCAAACGGCTTCTTCTTCTTCTTGTGAGTCTTGTTGTGCACTATTTCTTCTTTCTTACTGGGGCTTTTGAACCCGCTGTTACGTTGAAAGTACCGCCTCTGAACTGAGAACCAGAGCGCCTAGCGTTTTCCTCTGACTTAGCAACCTGCTTGGCCTTTTCTATCTTTTTGAGCTGCGCCAAGTCTCGTAACCGTTCTTTCGGGTGATCCTTGGAGTACCGTACGAAAGCAGTGCCGTCTTTGCGTTGATAGTTCTTTTTGCGATCTCTGGGGTTTCTGTCTGGTGCGCCTGCCTGATCGACTTGAAAACCAGCCGCCTCTGCTATGTCTGCACCCATTGCCAAACTTACTACTGCCCCAACTGGACCCAGCGCCTTAGCCGCCCCCTTGATAATTCTCTTATAAGTCACCTTGGGCTTGGGGGCAGGAGACCTACCGGCAGCCCGGGGTGCCTCTGCGGCCTTTGTGTAGGTTCTTGGAGCCGTGTACAAAGTTTTGTCCGGCTTTGGCAAAGCCTTAGAGTTTCGTACGTTGGTTGCCCTGTCGGGAGCCTTGGCTTTTGGAGCTGCTGGTGTAACTGCTGGCGCTGGTGACGGCCTTCTTACAGGGACTTTTGTAGACGACTTTGAAGCAGCCTCGCTCCGCGCCTTTTCAGCTCGGGTACGTTTGGTAGAAGCCTGTCTGGCAGCCTTTTCTTGGGCCTTCTCTTTGGCATCTACTATTTCTCGCTCGGCAGCAAGCTCTTCCTTTGAAGGAGCAGAGTGAGGGCTTTCGTTATAACGAGTACCGTCTGCCGGTTGCCAACCAAGGTCTTTGTTCTCATACTTTGGTCCCCAGCGGCTGTCTTCGTACGCCTTGTCCGGTGCGTCGTCAGGCATTGCGCCAAGCTTGCGAAGGTTTTCTACGTGGTCGTCGTAAGCAGCCTGTTTCTGCGCCTTGTTCGAAGCCTCTCTAGCAACCTGCGCCTTTGTTTTCCCACCACCCGCAGGCTCTATTCCAAAACGCGGTGTCTTGCTCGCACGCTCGCGGTCAATCTGAGCCTTGGTCTTCCCACCGCCCGCAGGGTTTACGCCAAAACGAGGCGCAGCTCCTTCCTTGGGGAGCACTGGGTCCATCCAAGAAACTTCAACCCCGGCCTTGCGCATAGCTGCTGCGTGACGCTGCGCTTTTGTTGTTCCACGCTTGGGGGGTGGTTTAGCCACTCTTGGACCTCAGATCGGGGGCACCAAGCTGCCGCTTACGAGCCTTGGCCTTTGCGTAGATCGCTCGTGCTGCGCGTTCGTCTGCAGGCACAGCTTCACCCCACGCGGCGGCAGTAAGGGCGGCTCGCGTCGGCTCTCCGTTTGGCTTCTTCATCGGAGGCAAATTACCCTGCCCGTAGAAACGTGAAGCCCAAGAGATCCAGCGCTTCTTGTCAGCTTGCGAAGCACTGCTGTAGCTCTTTACTCCGGGCTTCAGGTTCGCACCCTCAGTCCGCTTGAAGTGCGCATGGCCTGCTGCTGTAAGCCCGCCCTTTGGGTCCTTGTAAGGCACTACTCTGAGTCCGAAACCGGTTCGATCAGGGGGTCACGGCTGGCAACCCACACCTGAAAGGCGCGGCTTACCGCGAGTGTGACTGCCGACGCTGCGGCGGCGACCAATGCGGCAACTGACGTCTCGCCGCCCTGAATCGCCGTAACAACCGCGTCCAACGCTGAACCCACGAATAGAGCACCGAGCATCCAAGTTGAGGGGCCAATAGGGATCTTGTAGAACTTTGACAAAGTATTTCTCCTAACCCTTGACTCTAATAAATTGCTGTACTTGCCTTACGTTGCGAGTGCGCAGTTGCACTTCGCTGCCGTTCGAATCGTTACCAGTTGACGTATTGCCTTCAATCGCCGTAAACACACCGGCTGCGTCAACCTTTGACGCCACAATTCCAATGTGGTCAGCAACAGAATCCGTAGTCCAGTCGTAACAAGCCAAGTCGCCCGGTACCACGAGCGCCGGGATCACAACAAGCCCAAGCCCGTTTGCGTTGAGCCGAGCGGTTGCGACGTACGACGGCACGTACGCGGTGTTGAATCCGCCGAGTGGGGCACCGGTTGACGAGTACAGCCACGCAATAAAGGAAGCACACCACGGTGCCCGGAAAGCACCAGTTACGCGCTGGTAGTTACGCACCTGCTTGCCGTCGTTGCTTCCCGGGGGGTTCTCCTTGACACCGATCTGGGTGCGGGCGAGGGCCAGCGCCTTCTGGTTCTTTGTCAGCTTCGGGGTAACCAGCACGCGGAGCTTCTGCGTCCACTTACCAGTGGCAGCGTTTGCACCCCACGCGCTCAGCTGGATCCTGCGAATTAGCGCGCGGCAGGCGCTCCCGCAGTACGGAGCGTTTACCTTGAGGCCGGTGGGCACAACGATTCCACGCTTCTTTGCGTACGCGACCATACGCTTCTTACGGACGATCCATTGTGGGCCAATTGGTACTGACAAGGTTCACACTCCTAGCTCTGAAGAAATATAAGTAGAATTGTAGGTAACGAACCTGCGACAAACGCCGCCACGAGACGGATCCACTCTGCTCTCAGCATCTGAGTGTTTGCCTTTTCGCCCGAGTTCTGCAGTTCAATCGCGTTTGCCAAGCGGTCAAGCCGCCCGTACAACTGCTCAAACTGTCGTTCGACTCTGGCAAGGTCTCGCTCGTAAACGTGCCAGTCAACAAACTTGTCAGTGGTTATGGTCGCAGACACCTAATTCGGTCTCCTGATTGAAATGTACGAACTCCTTACGGGCACAACTTGCACCACTCCACCGGTCTGCGGTGACTCAATAGCCATTCCGTTGCCGATGTACATTTGAACGTGGCCGGGGTTTGGAAACAAGAGGTCCCCGGAGCGCGCTTGAGAAACGTTCCCAATCGGTCTACCAACCTTCATCTGGTCGTAGGTAACCCGGGGAAGCTTGACGCCCTGCTGCGCCCACGCGTACTGCATCAGCGAAGAGCAGTCGAAACCGGTCGTTGTAGCGCCCTTGCCAAACCCGCGCGACGGCCCCTGAGTGTTACCACCACCCCAGCTGTAGGGAGTTCCCTTGTACCGCTCTGCTGCAGCAACGGCACCTGCCCCGCCTCTGGCAGCGCCAAGTCCCAAGCTAAGGTCCGTAGGGGCAGCAGCGCCGCCAACGGCCTGCAGCGCGCTGCGGCCAGCACCCTGCCCGTCGGCGAGATTCTTCAGCAGCGCAGCTTTCACAAGCTGGAACTGTGACGAGTTACGGGTGTACGTACCAGCGGAAACTGCTGACCGCCCCTGTTTCGCGTACCCCAGTAAAGCGGTAGCGGTCTTTGGGTCAAGCTGCTGAACCGTTCCGGCTAGTTGCTGGGCCTGCAAACGCGCTGCTGGGTTATTCCCGATCAGAGCAGAAAGCTGCGCCTCACCAGTTACACCGGAGGACGTTCCCGTAGGAGTAACTGGTACCTGCGGCTGTGTAGCAGTTGCGGTGGTTGCCCCCCCGCCACGCGTCCTTATTGACCCGCTGCGGTTGCCCCCCTGCTCTGCGTAGAACTGCCCGACCGTACTGGGCCAGCGGCTATTACCGCCAGCGTCGTTTGCTGCACCGGCTGGTGCCCACGTTGCGCCGATTGCGCCAATGGAGTTCTTACCTTGGTACAGGGCACCGCTGCCGGTGCGCGCAAGGTCGCGCCCCAACAGGTCCAGAACTTCGCGCGGCCCCGAGTAGCGGCGGGCAGAGTTGTACCCAAACGGGTTTGCAAGCTTCGACCCCGCCTTACCGAACGAGGTCTCTGCCCCGGAGATCGCAACCAGAAAGCGCGGGTCCAACCCGTACTTCTGACCAGTGCGCACAAAATCGCCCGCGAACGGCGCAAGGGGGCTTCCCTTTTGCTTGAGGTACGACTGGATCTGTTGTGTAAGGTCAGCCACTTTTTGGCCCCTGATTGTATTTCAAAGGAGGAGTGTCGGCAGCACGAATAATCTTGAGGCGAGCGATTTTTGCGTTTTGCGCAGCGTTGTCTCGGAAAAGCTTTGCTTTTGCAACTCGCTGCACTTCTTTCTCGCGCCGTACGTCGTACAAAGATCCCGGCATACCAGCCAACCCAAGAGCAACTTGCAACCCGGCTGGCAGCTTTCTGCGTCCTGACTCTTGCTTCGGCGGCTGGTAAAGTTCCGGGTTATTGCTCCCAGTAAGACGGTCTAGGAAAAGTTCCGCAGTGTTTGAAGAGTCGTAAGGTGTCTTTCCATTGGACATCACGTCTCGGAACTGCTGGGCAAACGGGACCATTTGGAAAATGCCCTCAGCAAACGCGTCTGTCTTGTTGCTCTCTGTTTCAATTTGGCCGGTAACCCTATTGAGATAACGGGGTTCCTTGCCAAACCCGCCCACAGTCCCGGAATCACCCGGAGCAGCCGTGTACCCACGGTCTCCAAAGAGCTTTCGTCCAGTAAGTGCCCCAACGAGAGCCTGTACTGGTGGTGCCGCAGAGCCGCCGAGCGAAAGCGCCACAGACTGAATCGCTTCTAACGGACCAGCACCGGGCTTGCCAAGCGGAATCAGCTCTTCGATCACGGTAGACATAGGGTTCAGGCCACCAGTTCTGAGTGCCCAGCCAGTGTCCCCACCGAACTGGATACGACCCTGCTCCCACCACGGCAAGTACGAACGGTCACCCTGAAGCTCGCGTCCAATCTGCCCCGCGATAGAAAGTGCCTGTGCGCGCAGCGGACTACGGAACGGCATACCAAAGAGCCAAGTGTTGATTACCCGGATCCAAGAATAAAACGGAACAGCTCGCCGGACCACGTCACGCTCAAACTTGTTGAGACCGCGGTAGTCGCCCATCCAGCGCTCGGTCTCTTCAATTACAAGTTGCTTGATGTGGTCTGGCGCGTTTGCCATTGCGTCAAGCATTTCAGCGTCATTCTCGGCGCGGGAGTTACCCTTCGTCCTGTAACTAACACCTTGGTCCTTCTGGAACTTTCTGAACGCGTGGACGTAGGCGGCGTCTCTAATCGCGCCCTCAAACTTGCTGTTCAGCAAATAGCCGCTGTCGGTTACGTTCTTGTACGCCTCGGTTCCCTTGCGGCCAATACCTTCTACTCTTCGGCGCTCTCGCACCTGCAATCCAGCAGTAATTGGGTTGTTGTCGGCTTGGGACGTAATGCCACCGCCGCTGATCCTGTTTGGAACAGCGCTGCCACCACCGTTTTCCTTGGCAAGAGTTCTGGCCTTAGCGGCAAGGCGAATACTCGTAAGGTCCATACCCGTATACACGCCGTAAAAGAACGTGTTGCCAACAAGGTTGTTCAGATACCAGCGCGGGGTAAGCGCCAGCACGCCAGCGCGCCAAAGGTGCATTGGCGTGTCGTAATACTTCTCCCACCAACCGGGGGTACTAAACGAATACTGAATCTTCTTCCCAATGTCTTTTGGAAAGATCATTACTTGGTCTGGGCTACCTTCGGTAACCTCTTCCAGTGTTTTGAACACTTGTCCGCTGTTTGGTTCCCCGTCGGCAAGAAACTTTTCTGCTCTGTTGACGTCTTCAACCCTGAAGATCATGTACTTCTTGGGGTCCACCTGCCGCAGCGCATCGTCTGCGTTCATTAGGACTGGTTCCCCGTTCCTTGTGCTAAGCGCCCAAGTACTCACAGCGGTGTGCAAGAAATCGCGCGAAGCAACAATTCTGCTGATGTTGTTTGCGTCGTAAAGCATTACCGACGGGTCAAGTGAGTAACCAGCGCGTCCGGCAAGCGCGCCAGTGTTTACTCGGGTACCAGCTTCCGGGGCCAGCGGGCTTGACGCTTGAGCCTTGTTTTTGTTCTTCCCGTGCTCGCCAACTGTTCCAATAGCCCTATGGCTCATAAACACGCTTGGCTCAACTGGCACGTTAGAGGTCAACTTAGGATCGTTGTAAATGTCCCTTAGTACCGGGTCCGTGTAAAGGCGCTTGAACATTTCGGTAAAGTTGACCTGCCCGCTTGCGTCAAGCGGCAAACGGCCCTCAAAAAGCTTCTCGGTGTATTGCGCAATGGCTTTTTCAACCACTCGCACGCGCATACCCATTGGGGCAATAGAAGCTGGGATGTTGGCAAGGTCAAGGTGCCCGCCTTTCACCAGCCTGCGAATAACGGCTTCTTCAGCAGTTAGCAAATCGCGGGGCTTGTCGAAACCGAGCTTCCTGCGGAGCTTGGCCTCTGCGTCAGGAACAAGCGTTGCCACTGGCCCCTGAAGTGAGCGCGAAAAACCACCCGGCTTAGACCCAAGCGGCTTGCCGAGCCGTGGGGGCAACTCCGACTCAGAGAGCTTGTACCTAGCAACGTCTGCCACTGCGCCAGCAACTGGCCTTGCAGACTTGCCCTTGCGACCAACCACAGTACCGTCCGGGAGGCGAACCTTACCGTTTTCAAGAGTCCGGCTCAGGCTTTGAGCGCGACCGTCTTCTCCCTGCTTTGCCCGCCAGTGGTCTGCGGGAACAACAATAGCTTCACGTATGTCGCCCTTTTTACGAGTCTTGTGTAGCGCAAGGATTTCTTCTGGCACCTTGCCCTTGACAGTTTCCCGTACCCACTGGGTAGAACCGCCGTCTGCACCCCTCACCCGCCAAGCAGTAACCGGACCTGAAAGCTTCTGAGAATTGACGATTTGTCCGGCTGCCGCTTTTGCGTCTTTCTTTGTTGCCTCGTCAGCAAACCGCACTCTTCCGTCAACCTTGAAAGAACCGTGCTGGATCTGGTCAAGCAAGGCAATCGCCTCGCTTGGCTTTATCTTGTCTTTGCGTTGACGTATCTCGTCTGTTCCGCGGAGGAATGTTCTTGCCCTGTTGCCGACCACCTTGCCAGTAAGCCTGACTTCAGACTCGGCAGCAACAACACGCTCGGCAACGCTTTTGTCGGAAGCGTAAATAGCGCCCTTGGCAGTAAGTTCGCGGAAGCGCTCGGGGACCATAAGGCGGGACGGCCCCTTGGTGCCGGGGGCGTGCAACGCCACGTCCTTAGCGCCGCCCAGCAACACGCGCTGCGCAACAGTGCTGCGCTCTCCACGTACGTCTCGTATCCCGCTGCTTTTGTCGAGGTTGTACGGGTCAAAACGGTGCATACCTTGGTCAAAGCGACGGCCAGCGTCTACAGCGCGTTGTATCTTTGCAACAGAAGAGTGGTCACCCTCAAGTCGCAACATATGGTCTGGAATGTCCTTTACAAGCTGTATCTGCTTTGCAAGCGGGACAAACGAATCTGGGTGCGCGTGGGGGTGAGCCTTGCGTTCGGCAGCAAGACCCTTTTCCATTTGAAGCACTGCAGTATCGCGGAGTTCGCTGGCAGTCTTTCCAGAGCGCGGGGTAATAACACCCTCAAGGTGCAAACTAGTTGCAGCTCTTGCCATTGAGTCTTTGCCAAGACCGCGGAGAGCACGGTCAAACTGCAAACGCCCAGCGTCAATCTGAATCTGAGTAGATCGTTCCTTTGCAATTCTGTCGGCCTTATTGACAACCTTTCCGGCAAGGCGCTTCTCGGACAAGTTGTTCAACCGCTCTGACTTACCCAGCGCAATTTCCCAGCTCTTGAGCGCACCCTTCTGGATTTGCCGAGCAATTGGACCGCGTGCAAGTGGCCGTTGCGGGATCCTTACCGCAGCAACAATGGCGCTACGCGAAGCAACGGCTCTTGCTTCTGGAACCTTCCCAGCCTCAAGCGCAACCGCGTCAAGCCCCTTGAGTACCAAGGGGTGGAGAGGTTCAAGGATACGGTCTGGGCGAAGACGGCTAGAGAGCTTTCTAGAGTCAGCAAACTTCCCAAGCCTATTGACTCGTGCGTTCAGCTTGCCAAGGTTTTCAGCGCGTCCACCGGCAGCAACAACTTCTGGATTCAGCCACGCTGGGCGTACCGGGGCGTTGCGGGGTGTGCCCTGCTCAACCCTTCCTGTCTGCTTACCCTTTGGGGCAGGGTACGGGTTTGTGCGCGTTACCGGCTTTGTTTTGACAGCTGCAGTTTTTCCGAGCCGAATACCACTGCTCCCGGCAACAACTGCCGCGTCACCAGTAATACCGGCGATTTTCCCAAGAGAAGAAGCACGCCCAAGCTGCGCGCCCTTTGCAACCCCACCGGCACCAAGAGAAGCAACAGCCGCAACGTCAAGCGCCATACTAACGGGGTGCTCGTAAAGCGGACGGAAGTTGCCGCTCAAGGCTGACTTCCAGTTATTGGCGCTTTGCTTTACCGTTTGCCACGCGCCGTCGGCTAGTTCGTTCTGGGTCTTGTAGTACTCCTCGCGGGCCATATCCCCACCGATACCGGGGATCAACCCAACCGTGTGACCGTAGACACCAGTACCAGCAGCCTTCGCAGCAGTTGCCGCAAGGCCAACAAGCCCGAGGCTTATGTCCTTGACTTCCCCGGCAACGTTACCGAGGAACCCCATAATGGAGTAGCCCTCGTCCGCGGCCTGTGAAGGCTTAGGCTTTGGTCTTCCAAGCGGGTTTGGGTCCCACTTCATATTCCCAACGGGAGTAGCGGTAGAAGAAGACAGCGAAATATCGCTTAGCCTTCTATTCCACTCTGCTGCACTCCGGGGAGCGCCAGCGGTAGAATGAAGCACCGGGCGGCTTGCGTGCGCGCGAGGCAAGTTGCGAGCACGGCGAGTGGTGCCACCTACTGGACGGACAACAGGCGGAAGTCCGTACAGGTCGGCAGCAATCGCCTTCCAGCTGTTTGGATCAACTGGCAAAAGTTACTTCCACCCAAGCTGCTTGAAAGCTTTCGCAAGGATTTGCCGCCCGTTGGTACCAAGTTCCGCGCTAATGTATTTAGCAGCCTGTGCTTTTGTCATTCCCAGCTGCCCATAGCCAATACGCAGCCAGCGCACTGCCCCAGAAACAGCTTCGGCAGGCGTTCCTTGAGTAAGGAACTGACTTGCTGGTGGTATTGCTCCGGGCTGGGTGTAAGAGTCAAAACCTGTTCCGGGATCCGCAACCGGAACTCCCTCCATGTACTGCCTAAACGTCTTCTGCCAAAGACTGGCTTGTGTGCCGTTTGTCTTTGCTTTTGCGGCAGCGGCCTTGAGTGTCCGCGTCTGTCGGTCCCACGCAGCGCTTTGAGTGTTCATACTGATTCTCTCGCGCGACGCGTTGCCAGCAGTTGCAATTGTCTCGCGGCTTGCGTTACCGGCGCTGGCAATCTGGTTGCCAGAAATTGCCTGTATAAGCGCAGCAGAGCCACGGCCCTGAGTTGCCGCAAGCGACGCAATAAGGTTCTGCTCTGCGCCGTACGTGCTGGCGTCAGCGCCAATCTGCGCAATCTCCTTCTTGGCCTGCAGGTCCAGCACTGCGCTCGTGAGCTGGTTCTCGTACTTCGTTTTGGACTCGTTGTAGATACTCGGGATCTGCGAGGCGTAGTAATCAAGCCCCTTCAGCTGCCCAGAAACGTAGTCCAGCTGGTTCAGGTTGCTTTGGTTCCCGGCAAGGGCAGCTAGTCCGGTGTTTGCCCTTGACTGCGCTGAAGCGTTTGTGTTGAGGGCGTTTGTGACAGCGGAGTTTGAGTCGGCAACTGGCGTACCACCAGAGCTACTTGCAACGGCTGGTGCGTTTGCTCCGACAACCGGAGCGCCGATCCCGCGCATACGCTCCACAAACGCGTTGTTGGAAGCTTCCTTTGCGTTGTAAAGCGTTCCCTGAGAGGCTTCTGCAAACTTGCGTACGTCACCGGCCCAGCTCTGGTGCTTCTGGCTTGCAAGGTCTTGGCGGGCGTTGTAGCTCGTAAGGGCACCCTTGATACCAAACGGGTCGTCAGTGGCTGCACTACCGAGCGAAGGCTGCGTGGGGGTCCGCACCTTTGGGGTGACGACGTAGCGTGTGTTCTTGTTCTTCTTGCTACCGGTCTTCTTGACCGTGTAGCCGCCTTCGCCGTAATCGCTAATCAGCTTTGCGTCTGTGGGCTTTACTCTGTAGGTGTAATCAGCCATTACTTCTTCTTCTCCACCGCGAACCACTGCATTTTGCCGGAGTTATTGCTTCTCTGGAATACCGACCACTTTGTTTTGTCAAAGTTTGGCCTAGCGTCCCAAGGACCTTTCCACCCGTTCTGCACAGCAAACTCCTTACCGGATCCGGGCGTTGGTGCTTCTGGCGCTGCTGGCTCGTCTTCCTGTGCCGGTGCCTGTGCCGGTGCTGCTGCGGCTGCTGCTGCGTCAGACTCTGCCTTTGTCGGCGGCGGCGGGTTCTGCTGGAGCCAGTCAGCCTCTGTGCCGTACAGCGTGGACATCTGGCCGTAAAGGTTTGTCTCTTCTGCGCCCTGCTCACCAGTCAGCTTGCCAATGTCACCCGCGTACTGGCTAATAACCTGCTGAGCCTCGCGGGTCATGCGCCCCAACGCGTCGCCAACGCTCTTGTCGCGGAAGGACGAGAACTGCAAGCCTCGCGCGTTCGCTGCGTTATCGGCCTGCTTCACTGCAGCAGTTTCCTTTTCGCCGATACGGTTGTCTTTCCGGTACGCAGTTTCAATCTGGGGAGTGCTGGGGTCGTCTCCCATCACGTAGCTACCAAGCCCGGTAAGACCCAGCTTTGCGTTCGACGACGACTTCACCTTGAGGGTGTCGTACTTGGCGGGAAGCCCTTCGATACCGCGCTGCAAGACCCCAAGCTGAGTCGAGGTACCGGCGCGCATACGCTCCCGGACCCTGTCCGCAAGAGTTTTGCCGTTGGCGTCGCGCTCTGTTGGGAGAGTGAGCTTTGATTCGTCGTAAGCCATTAGCTAGGTCCTAATGATGTAGTTGAGGACGACAGAAGGTTGAACGTTCTCACTGAGACCGTTATGCGAGTTATCGTTTACGGTGATCCCGGTGGTATTCGATGGGTTTACGGCGCCAACTGTGATTCCAGTGGTATTTGAGTAGGCGTAAATGTGGCTGATGTTGTTGTTGTAACCGGGGTTATCCCCAGTCGCCCAGCCGCCCTCTCCGTACCCAGTAGGAAGCCCAACCCAGTCGCCGTTGATCGTTGTAGCGCTTCTGTGCTCGTGGCCGGGGTCGCTGACTGTGTGGCCGTGACCGTTGTCCGTGATTGGGTGCGAGTGCTTGTGAAACCGCTCGTCACCCGCGTACGCGCCGAGAGCGCGGGCGGTGAGCGCAACTCCGCCTGCCGGAGCGCCAACCCCAGCCGCACCGCCACCGGTACCAGTGCCTGCGCCAACCGGAACCCGGCCCCGGAGGTCGGGCAACCGGAACGTTGTACCGTCTGTTACTCCGCCGAACCGGTTGCTAATCACTGCGTACAGGTCCGAGTACTGGCTACGCAGCACTGTCTGACCGCTGCAGAGCAACCAGCTTTCAGGGGCCAAGGTTCCCGCGTACGGGGCAATAGCCCCGGTGGGAACAGTTCCCGAGCCAACCGTAGTGCCAGCAAACAAATCAGCGTGCTGGGTACGCAGTATTGCCCGGAACAGGTCTCCGCGCACAAAGGTCTCAAACGCTGTTGCGTCTACTCCGGTTTCGGTCAAGACCTTGGCCTTGCGTCTCTAAAGTTGAACACCAGTTCCTGAATCTCAATCTTCTTGCAATTGGTTCCTGTCGTGTTGGTCTTGAGCCTGAACTGGTGAGTACGCCCGCTACGGCCAACGCGAAGCCGGTAGCGGTTTACGGCGTCAACCACGTCGGAGTACAGGGTGCCAACAGAAACCGTTGTTGGAGTTGTCGCGGGGGCGTGGAGACCCTCGCCCTGCTGGACTGACACGTCCAAATTGGAACCCAAAGCGTCCGTGTCGTACAGGTTGGTTACGAGCGACATATCCACAAGCCGCGCTTCTCCGTCAACCCCGGCAACCCCGGAAACCCCGAGCGAGGACCAGACTTCCAGCACTGGGCCACCCCCCGGCGAGTCAGTGCTTTTTGCGTCGGTAAAGACTTGGGGAGCAATTCTCGTTGTGCACTTCACACCCGTAAACGCCGGGGTGAGGTCTCCCACTATCCCAGTAGAAGCCTGACCTACAAACAAAAGCGCTTCTACTTCGCCGGGGACTCTTGCAGACCAGAAACCCCTTGCGGTTACGTTGCTAAAGCGAGACACCCACTCGTTGGCTGTGAGGTCGTACACAAACACCCGCGTGGTCGGGTTTGACGCGTCTGGGCCGTTCTTTGCCTGCCCAGTTGCGTTGCTGTCAAGCCCGCCAACACTCACAACAAGGTGGTCTGAGACAACGCCAAGTACGCAGTAACTCGTGCCCTCCACCCAGCCGTTGAGCAGACCGCGCCACTCGCGTTCGATCTTGCCTTGGACCAGCGACACAACGCGGCCACCCCGGTAGGCCCAAATCCCGGTCTCCCCCGCCCAGAATGGCGAGCCGCCGACGGTAATGGCAGCGGTACGATCTACACAGCCGCACCCGGTCTGAATCACCGACACGTCAAACGTTGGGAATGTGCCGTAGATCCCAAACACGCCAGAGCGCTTGAGGACCAGCAACGGTCCAGAGCTGCTCAGCAGGGCAGTGACGGGGTCGCCGTCGTACGTTGAGGGAACGTCCAAGTAGTCGAGCGTCCACTTACCGGCGTCCGCGTTACTGAACTCGGTGTTCAGGGTGTTTGCAACGGTGTGTACCCCAGACTGGCTACCAGAACCGTTGATAGCCGCCCCGTTGACCGTTGCTGAAAGCTGGAACGCGGTGGTCGTAAGCCCTGCGTCAATCAGGTAATACTTTGTTCCTGCAGTAAAACCGGTGGGAAGGGCACCAGTGGTTGACAGGTACACAAAGTCGCCGCTTGAGAACCCGTGGCCGTTCAGCGTAAACACGCTTGGCGAGGCAATCGTCACGGTAACCACGCGCGCAGTGGGGTTCAAAGAAAC
>Ga0181348_1000267_pt1 | contig 21814 bp, 36 predicted proteins | sample Su13VDMM110DN_FD_130092 | JGI IMG/M metagenome (GOLD analysis project Ga0181348, IMG submission 130092) | Freshwater viral communities from Lake Michigan, USA - Su13.VD.MM110.D.N | ecosystem: Environmental > Aquatic > Freshwater > Lake | place: USA: Michigan | collected 2013-07-16
ACCTTATCAACCGTGGCTTTCCAAAACTTATCATCATTACTTTCGTATGCGTTTTTATTCAACTTCTCAAGTTCTTGGGTCAGCTTTTCAAAGCTGGATGTTGCTGAATTTTTTAAATTTGCAAATGACATATTATGATACCTCTTATATATTTCGTTGTATTTTAGTTTTATTTTTCTTTTATTGAAAGATATTTTGTGCCGCCATCCCAATTCATAAACGGAATATCAATATATTCTATATTATGATTGTTGAATTTTGGTACAAAGTCCTCCGCGATGTATTTATCATTATCCATATTAAAAATCAAATTAGAATAAGCAATCAACCAATTTTTAGTCCCTCCTATTTTATTTAAAATGTTTTCTCTCAGCTCCAACGGCATCTCAGTTAAAGCCCATGTTGATATACACAAATCAGCAGGTTTTAATTCTTCATAATTAGAAATGTACTCTATATTTTCAAGACCCAACTGTTTATGATACCATTTTTGTATTTGTATAACCTCCGGAAAGTCATAGATTATATACTTACCCTTGAACCCAAGTTTATACACAATATCAGCCATTTCACCAATACCAGAACCAATATCAATAATAGTATTCAAGCCCTTGATATCTTCAACCCAATCAGTGTAAATTAAATGGGCTGCATGTTGTATTCTATTCATGGTGGTTTTAACATCATGGAAGATAGAATAGAACTGATTATAATCCATTTCTGTCATACCAACCATCGGTTCAACCAAAGCATTCTTCAGTACATCGTTTTCATTTGCAACATTGAGCACTATCCTGACATAATCAGAAAACACGGCTCTTGTCATAAATGGAATAGTCATTACTGACCCCCATACTTTAAATCTTTGCAGTGGGAGGTTTTTGTAATCCTCTTCAAATGCCACCCTCATTGTATCCCAAAACGTGTTGCCATTCTTTTGTTTGGCTTCTACAATTCGTTTGTATGAATCTTCGCTGGAAAAAAGTGGTGCAGGTGTTGCCATCTTGGGGTGCAGCGTCACCTTGGGTTGCGTGTTATAAGTAAAATACTCCATCATTCACCTCATTTAAATTTTTCTTTCAGTATCTTTTTACATTTAAAAATGTCATATTTGACAAATGGTTTATATTTAGTACACTTCATATAAACCTCTTTCCATATTATTGTATCTGATATCTTTTTATTCCAATATGGAAAAAAGTTGAACACATCATTCAGTATTATCAATGTTTCTATATTTACCTTATTTCTCAAATACATCTTTAACAAGTTTGGGTGTTGCCCATCATTTATTATAATATTATCATCAAATATAGTAAATAGGTTTTCTAAATCATTTGAAAAATAGTATGTCAATGCTTCTGTTTTTTTCTTGTGGTTTATATATACCTTGTCACTATCATCATCAAACAAATCCCCAACCCACTTTACATTTCCCCCGATTAAATTTGAAATTAAAAAATTTTCTAAATCTTGTTTCTTGGATAATTTGTAAAAATACCCCTTGTCTTTTCTTTTTTCAAAAGACTCAACCTTTACACTTGTTTTCCCTTGGTATTTAAAATAATCATAATTACTTGTGAAGTGATTTTTAAGTGAGATGAATTTTTGATATGCATCAAATGGTGTCATATTAAACAGGTAATTTTGCACTCTTGGGTAGGAAATTCAATTCTTCATAATCCATTCGTATCTTAGATTTCATGACAGGAATCATTTTTATAATAGATGCAGCTGTTTCTATTTCTATGTTGTTACGCTCACAAAAATGAATAACCGCATCCACATAAGATACTCTATCTTTCAGAACTATTTTTTCAATATCCCGTAAAAACTTACTGCTGTTTTCATTAAAAACTATTTCTAATTGGGTTTCTTCTATCATTTATGTACCTCTATATAATATAATAACTGATATGAGTAATAATATAAATAGGTTTATCAAATATATTAGGAGGATTTTATGAGTTTAAAAAAATTGCAAGAACGTTGTTCAGTTACCCCAGATGGTGCATTTGGTCCTGGAACGTTCAAAGCTGCAGTAAAATTTTATGGTCTTTCTGATTTTAGAGCAGCACATTTTTTTGCACAAACCTCGCATGAATCTGGTGAATTTAAAGTCTTCATGGAAAATTTAAATTACTCTTCAGATAGATTAGATTCAATTTTTCCAAAATATTTTAAAAATGCAGGAAGAAACGCAGCAAATTATTCTAAACAACCAGAAAAGATTGCCAATGTTATCTATTCCGGCAGAATGGGTAATGGTGATGAAAAATCTGGTGACGGCTGGCGGTATAGGGGCAGAGGTGCTTTACAATTAACAGGCAAAGATAATTATAAACTGTTTTCTGAACACCTAAAAAAACCAGAAATACTGAAGGAACCAGATTTGGTTGCAACCGATTATGCATTTGAATCTGCATTATTCTTTTTCGAAAGAAATAAATTGTGGACAATATGTGATAAAGGAATCACAGATGCAGCTATCAAAGACTTGACAAAGAAAATCAACGGTGGTCACCATGGTCTGGAAGATAGAATGGAAAAAACCAAAAAATATTATTCTTGGTTGCAATAAGAAAGGGGGAGTTTCCTCCCCCATTTTTATTATGCCGCATCAGCGAACTCTAATGCAGTGTCCAGTGCCTTAACCTTCAGATTCTTATTAACGCCGAACCATGAAGACTGCAGCCTAGTATCAGCCGACCTACCGATAACATGGTCAGTCATGAACGTGACCGCATTAAATGCCTGCCACCAGCTACCCTCAGCAAAATTACTGCCAGGCTGCTGAACAATTACCTGCTGAGCAATCTTGGCATTACGACTCTGCTCCTTCTTTGAGCTTTCATTAATCGGGAATATACGATTAAAGTATTCTGAAAGAGTTTCATCGGTATACTTCTTTGAGCCAAGATATGCAGCCATTTCCTTATACTTGACCAACTTTTCCTTAGCGACACCGAGAGTTTCTTTCACGGAATCTGAATTAAATTCAGACCTGTGAGATATCTTTACCATCTGATTGGCACTCATATTAAGAGAAATTGAGAGGGTGTTATTACATACAACCCGTATCGGTGTAAACCTGACATCAATACTCTTACCATACTGGTGGGGATTAGTGAACAACAAGTAACTATCCACCTTGTCACCCTTGAACAATTCAAAAGAATCATTCACCTTGGCAAGTGCCCAAACAATCTGACCATCCCTCAAGGAACCCGCAGTATGCATTTCCATTTCACCAGCTGCAATAAAATCGTTGAAAAATTCAAATGCATCTTTATTCTGGCAGGGAATCCAATCATTGCCTACCACGTCCAGAACACGGTTGTCAGACTTGCGGATAAGTGCAGAGCGGTCTACATTTACTTGCTTACCATCAACGGTAGCATATGCCGGAACTGTTTCAACTTCCCAGTCCAGCTTTGCCGAGATCAGCATCTGCTCAGGAGAAACGTCAGAAGGAACTTTAACGCCCAAGCCATGCCAAGGAGTTTCACCGGCATAAGCAATGTGGGCAAAACCATCTTCACTAATTTCAATCATGTGTGCCATAATATATTTCCTCTTTTATTTAATTTACAATATTATAATACTATATTTACGAAATAAAATAAAGCAATATTTTAGTTTTTAAAATATTAGCGTGGTTCAAGGTGATCCATTGTTGCGCGAAAAGCATCATCAAAGGCGATCCGTTCCGTTGATACTGAAAACATCGCCCTTATGTCATTACGCAAATCTAGGATCGCCCCGCGATTTTCCGGGTTGATAAAGTGGCTTAAGGTTCTCGCAAATTGTTCGCCTAAAATCGCCGCGTTTTTTCCGATTACTCTCATTTTATATTCTCCAGTAGTTTAAAATATTACTGCCATGCTCTTCAATTCTTTAGCACAACGAGTATAATAATTGAGTTTTTGCTGGACTTGTGCTCCGCGGATCTCACCATCACAGGTGATGTTTTCTGGGCTCATGTCACTTTCAAGGATGTCTGCAATCATCTGACAATCCTTTGAGTTGAGAAGGCTGAGTGACTCTTTGCCCATGATGTCTCTCCAGATATTAATATTATCTACATATTTCTGGATTGAACTGTTCATCTTTGATTCCTCTTTACCACTTGCCATGTATAGCGACATATTTGTTTCCTTTTATTTAACTTATAAACCAGTATAATGTATTAAGGAAATAAAGTAAAGAATTCAATTTCTTTATAAATCAACGACTTATGGGTTTTTGTAAAAATTTTTGATATTTGATGACACTTTTTCGGTGAAATTTGACGGGGATTCTACAAATACTTGCGCACTTCCTGTGCTATCAACAGCAATTAATATGGCTATTTTTTTTATTATTATTCCAGTCATCTCATAAAACATATAAGCATACATTGTTGCCTGTTTAAAATAATCTTCAATCCATTCTATCTTTTTAGGTTTTGCTGAGGTTTTAAAATCTATAACTGATAATTGATTTTTATATTTTGCAATTAAATCAACTCTACCAGCAATCTTTAATTTATGAGAAATTAAAACTTCTTCAATACAATGAATATCATCTATATCAACATCCAGTATTTTTTTAATGCTATTGAACATTAAAATTTCATTGGGCATGTATAAAGAAAAATCCATAGGTTGACCAAGAATATATTTCTCACATAAAGCATGGAATGATGTGCCCCTTTTTGCAGCAACTCTTGAAATTCTATCGGCATTTTCTTCCCCGATATTCTTTCTCCAATTCTTTAGGAAAGTCTTATCAGAGTTATAATCTAAAATGGTTGTTACTGATGGATATGAAAATTGATTGTCTTCTGTTATGTAATGTCTTTTACCATCAACTGTTTTTGTTTTTAAATCTGCAAAAGATATTTTATTATCAAAACAAAAAGATTTGCGCCCTGTATTAAATTCTGTCGATTTGTCCAGCATCTTCTAAAAATTCTCTTGTTATAATATATTTCTTTACAATATCACTTCTGACTATATCATTTTTATCAAATTCAATACAAGAAAAATCACCCATATTTTTTAATATTTTTATAAAATCAGAAAACCCAGACATTTCTTTTCTTTTATTGAGGTCAGTTTGTTTTAAATCACCAGAAAAAATAACCTTACAATTATTTCCTATCCTGGTGATTATTGTATGTAATTCACTGGCAACCATATTTTGTATTTCATCGATAACAATAACACAATCATTCAAGGTAATACCTCTTGTGAATGACGTGGTTATAAATTGGACGGTATGTTTATTTTTTAATATATCGTATGCATCACTTCTATTGAATAATTCTGAAAATACAGTATAATATGGTGCTTCATAAACTTTAGATTTTTCTGTTTGATTGCCTGGTAGAAAGCCCATGTCTCTAGTGGGGACAACACTTCTGACTATAATCATTTTTTTATACTTCAGATCCATTACATCTTTTACCCCAAGATATAATGATAGAAATGTTTTTCCTGTCCCAGCAGTTCCTATCAGCAGTAAATTTTTACCACTGGAATAATTATCAAATGTTAATTTTTGATTATTGGTTTTTGGTACAATTTTTTCAAGTTTAAAATTTTGTATTTTTGGCGTTTGGTTTTTATCAAGGTTATCATTCTGCCGTTTAGTTCTTTTTTGTTTTTTAGACGGTTTATTTTCCAAGTTTTATCCTTAAAAATCGTTGATTTTAGACCGAGGGTGCGCCTTTTTCATACTCTTAAGTAAATCTCTAAACCCAGCTGCAGGTTTTGTTATAGTTCCGGCATAACTCATGGGCGGTGCACTATGTATAAGTTGTTTGACATTATTGTTTTTTATAAACTCTTCCCTTTCCGACATATGACAAATTTTATCAAAGACTTCACCAGTTTCTAAATTTTTAAAAGTGTATGTTGGCATAATTATTTATTATTCCTATAGGTGACAATGTTTGTGTCATCATCGTAATCATCATTTTCAAAAAAATAATTAATATTTTTTGTTTTTAATGCGTTCTTTATTTTCTTTTCTTTTCTATGAGAAATTTTATCAGCATTGATGAAATTATTAGCCCTTTCTTCTTCCCGAAAAACTTTATCCTTTGCACTTTTGCTCATACAAGTATTAATCCTCTACCAACCCTGGGAATGCTTTGTTTATTACCTTTTTATTTAGAGTTTTCGGCAACTTCTTATCCTTTACAGCAATCAACAATTCTGCATCTCCAGGATGCAAAGACTCTAATAAATTGATATACAACATTTCCCTTTTAATTTTTGTTAAATTTGTATTGCCACTTTTCAAAAACAGATACAACCTTCTGGTTTCATGATATAACATACCCTCTTGGTCTAGGTATGTGGATGGCTTGTAGGGTGGCGCACCTTCCGGCAAATCCCACTCTACGTTTTTTGAAACAGCCAATTTTAAAAGTTCTTTCATAGGTTCGTTTTGATTTCTAATCAAATAATCCACTCTAGAATCTACATCAGTTATTTCTGCAGCTTCCTGTATTACCTTTGATATTGCTTTTCTCATTTAAAAATCACCTATGGTTTCTAATAAATTTTTCAATTTCATTTCTATGAAATATGTCATTAACATATTCCTTGGTTTGTCAGATTGACTATTATAATCTTCTACAATTTTTTCTTTTATCGGCACTGGTGTCATGGATAAATCTATCAACTGTTTATTGCGACAATAATTCCTCAACATACTAGAATCACAAAATTCTTCTGGCTCTTTTGTAACCCAAAAATCCAGCTTTTTCTTCATCACAGATGTCTGCCTCTTCCCGAGAACAATACAGTCATCTGGCGAAAGGAAGTTTGGTACACCGTCACCAGTATCACCTCTCATAATGTGTTCTTTCATATATTTAGCTGGGTCGTTACTTTCTAAAAATTTCTTTTTTATCGGATCATACTGTTTAACATTCATATGAACCTGGAGCTGGATGAAGTCTTTATCACCAGAAACTATTAGGAACTTTTCGCCGGTGTTTGCGTAAGTTTCTACCAGCGTCCCTATAATATCATCTGCCTCAGCACCTTCTATTTCTATACATCTGTAGGGAAAATATGTCTTCAATTCACCCTTAATTTTATTAAAAGATGTAAAAATAGAGTTCCAATCCAACCCCATGCTCTCCCTGTTCTTTTTCCGGTTGGCTTTATAATAGGGAAATATATCCTTCCTCCAGTATTTTCTGCTATCACAAGCTATTATAACATCGCCATATTCAGATTTAAATCGTTTTACATAAGTCCTCAGGCAATTGAGTATCATATGACGCAACAAATCTTCTTCCACTGTCACGGTTTTATTATCAATCTGTGTCATCAGATTGGACACCATTATTTGACTCAAATCAATTATTATCATTATCATCGCCTTCTTTATTTTTTAATTTATAAGAAATATCATTGTCTTCCATTTCAACAACAAAAAGACTATTTGCTACTTCTTGTAGAGGGTGTGGCAGTTCTTTATCTGCGCATATAATTGCCTTTAGGGTTTCAACAAACAAAGCAAACAATGGTAAATTACTTATCATATGTTCTTTTGATTTATTAAAATCAACACCGTTATTTTGTAACACATCAATAGTTCCCAACACCACCTTATCCAAGGTGTCGTCTACTATATCTTCCTTTGATGGTCTACTCACAAGTTTCCCAGTAAAATTTAAGACATTGCTCATTTGGTAACCCTTAACAATATTGTATGTTGGTTGATTCTTCCAGTAGTTGTTTGCGGTTTGGTTGTCACGCTATCCAGGAATTTCCTCAATGCAATCTTACCGCCTTCAAGAACACTCTTTACACCAATTTCCGGTTTGCGCAACTTCTTAGTTATAGAGGCATTTTCATCAAAGTTGATGATAGTAGTGCCCTTGACTGACAACCCCGAATGTGTGTTCGTTTGATACAAGGTAATTGTTTTATAATTGGTATTATAAACCCATAATTGTTCAGCACCAACTATATCAGTTGGATTGATACTGACCAATTTCATTTCTGGAAACTGTTTTAGGAATTGCAGCTTCTTAACAACTTCTGTAACCAACCTTTCTTTCTTGGCGCGTGGTTTACTGACTTTTGTTTTCTTTTTATTATTAACATAATTTTCTATGTCACCCAAAAGATTTGTATAAAACTGAATCCACATGCCACGTTGATCACCATACCCCTCAATGATCTGTTCATCGTCGGTTGATATTTCATCCAATCTTTCTTGAAAAAACTCTTTAATATATCCGCAAACTTGCGGTGAAACGTCCTTTCCTAACAAATATGAATACACATCAATTTGTTTACTGTTGTCGACAATGACAGTATCAATCATAACTTCAATATCAGAAATATAAATGTTAGATGAAGACTTTATCCTGTCTTGTATATTTACTACTTTCTTTGGGGCATCCTCAGCTGATGGTTTGGCGACAGGCATCCTTTCCGATATCTTACTCTTTATATAAGATGTCAGTTTGGTATCCAATTCATTGCCATTATTTACAATACGACATAACCATGCAGCAGTTGTGGGTACTTGATAAGTTGAAATTGAATCAAAGGATTCGATTGCTTCTTTGGTATAACTTTTCTTTTTCATATATTGGATAATATACTTTTTCGCGGTTTCTTCATTACAAGAATAATTATACCAATTAAGCACTTCGACCAAGTCGGAAGTGTCTTTCACAATTATCGGTTCATCACCAATATGCAATTTTTCAAACGTTTGATTTTTCATAATTTACCCAATTTGCTTTAGTTTAACAATCATAATGTATTATTAAAATAAAGTAAAGCGGTTTATTAAGTTATTGGTTTTTAAGGAATTATATCTTTAAATTGGGCTTTTAGGGTTTTTGCAATGATATGCATAATAGCTTGATGCACATCTTCTGTAGCCTCATACTCATCTATATTAACATGAATAGATATATCAGAAAGTTCTCTACATTTACCACCAGAAAACCCTGTCAGTGATATGGTTTTCATACCCATATCCTTGGCTTTCTTTATTGCACTAACCACATTTGGGGAATTACCACTTGAACTGATTGTAATTAAAACATCATCTTTTTTTGCCATTCTTTCTATTTGATAAGAGTATATCTCATCATATGAAATATCATTTGCTATAGCTGTTAAAAGTGGTATGTTTGTAGATATTGAGAAAACTTGTGGGTTATATTTACCAGAACAACCTTTGAAATAATCACACGCCCAGTGTTGGGAGATGGAAGCTGATGCCCCGTTTCCACATGTTAATATTTTTTTATTATTTAAAATAGCATCTGATATAACTGAAACTGCTTTTTCAATTTGTTCTTTATCAATACTGCCAAATCCATAACATATTTTTTTAACATGCTCGTTAAAAATGTTCATATTATCCTCGGTTTATTATTTTTGTTCCATCTATGGATATTTTAATATCCAAACAATCTTCAAATTTAGACCTTAACCACGGTTTATTTTGAGTAAGAGCAAGTATGTAACCGCCACCACCTGCACCCAGTAATTTTACAGCATCACTGTATTCACTTACGGCATTGCATATACTATCTATTTCTGGATTAATTATACCATCAATACTTTTTTTCAGTTTCCAAGACAAATTAATATTTTGAACTATCTCATCATATTTTTCATATTGATCTTTGGAGGATGATTGAATGTAATTATATGTATTATATGCCAGATCGGATAATTGATTTATGATTCCAGTATTTTTCTTATCTTCAATATTCAATTTTGATAATATTTCAGATGAATGTCTTTTTATATTGGTTGGGATTAAAATCATATTGTTTTCGATATTTCTAAAATTTACTTTTGAAACACCGATACCATTAGATCTGAATGTAATTAAATTAAACCCACCAAATGCTGATGCATATTGATCCTGTTTACCTATACGCCAACCGCACATATGCAACTCAATATAAGAAGCAACCCTTGCTATCTCATACTCATCCATCTCGTTATTACCCACATATTCATTTAGAGCAACAACCAAAGCGCATGTAAATGCTGAAGACCCAGCTAACCCAGAACCCACTGTTGGTATATCCGCAAACGTTGTTATTTCTACATTACTTACTATCTCATAATACTTTAAACAATTTTTGACAATTTCATTTTGTATGTCGTCAACTTTAGTGACAAGTTCTTGTTTGGAATATGTTATTTTTATATGTCTTTGAGGTGTTCTCATAACAGAAACATATACATACTTATCTATTGCTGTGGATAAAACTGCACCACCATATTCATTATAATGGTTTGGTATATCCGACATGCCACCCAAAAGGCTAACTCTTAATGGTGATCTAACTAATATCATCTGTGTATTCCATTTTTAATGATTGGATTAAACTCTTCCAACGAATTATAACATTATCCCATGAGTGCCTAGAATCGGCATAAAGTTTAATAAATTCTCGGAGATTTGATAAATTATTTTTTCTTACATTATCTATGGTATATTGTAACGAGGCTGCAAATATACTAGTATGGTCTTTAATATCTGTAGAACCGTCATACATTAAAGTTAAACCGCCTGATGTTTCTGGTAGAGCAGCTAAATTCGGGTGAACACAAATACAACCAGCAGACATAGCCTCTATTAATGACCTGCATGAAGTTTCTTCCCAAATACAAGGATATGGGAAGATATGCGCTTTTTGATACGCTTCTCTAACAACATCATTAGATTTCCAACCATGATAATTTATTTGCGGGTGTTCTTCACACATTTTAAATATTTGTTTGTATTGTTCATCCCTACCTTCCCATTTTGAACCATATATACCAAAAGAGGAAAATACATCCAACTCTATATCAGGGTTTGATTTTGCTAGTTCTATAAAAACAGGGACTAGAATTTCCAAACCCCTATGCGGTGTGGCTGTGTATATCATTCGAATCTTATCTTTTGGCTTTTCATCCAAAGGAATTGGGTCAATACCTGTTAAAATTACCGCGCTTCTAGTATCATATGGTATAGACAAATGCCCTCTGAATTGTTGATATTGCCACTGGGAAGAAAATACCAATTTATGAAACGAATTTCTACTATTTTCATTTTTTAGATGCGTTGATTCTGGATCAAGCGGCAAATCATGTAAGTGCAATATACGAATCTTTTCCGGATCTAAGTTTCTAACTCTTGATGTTATTATTTGAATCCCATCCAACTCGTCCCTATCCAACCTATCGAATATAGATCTGGTGGTTAATTCAGTGCCACCATTTGACTCTGAATTTAATTCATTGTATTCTATCAAGTCTTGATTCTTTAACATTTGGTTTCCTCAAAAAAATTTAAATCATTTATCGCTTTATCATCTACCCAAATATCATAATTGGGTTTACCAAGTCTCAATTCATGGTATAAACATCCCCACTCTTTTAATTGTTTACTTGTAAGTTCTGACCAATCTAGCCCAGTTGACGCCCCTCTGGCTGTCCAATATATTATGGTGTGACCTTTTAGGTAAAGTTCATTGACACAGTTTATTCTGGGTTTAATAGGTTCTGAGGTATGATAGGAACGGTGACCATCTACTAAAGGTGTGTTGCAAATTGTACCATCAATATCAAAAATGTAAATCATCTTTAATCACTATTTTTTCTAAACTATCAATTTTAAAACTTCTCCAACCATCATTATCCAAATCCCAAACTGAAACAACATTATTATTAATTTTTCGTCCCAGACCAACTGACTCTGTTTTTGGTGCATCTGGTATAGCAGATTCCCTTAGAGTGCAGTTCATAACCCTTTTTGATCCGTCCACTTTAGTGAATGAAACCTCAAGATCGCTTATCTTCAATAACGCTATCAGTTCTTCTTTTGTATAATTATTATTCATAATTTTTCACCCTCTCATATAGTTCATTAAACCCGCCAATATAATTACCATCCCCATCTACTACAATAGGCACAGTCCTAACACCAGGGAATTTTTCAACAATCCTTTCCATAGTTATATCTACACCTATTTTTAATTCTTGAAATTCTATGTTTTTAGACTTTAATAGAAATTTGGCTTTTTCACAAAAACCGCAATTATCTTTAGAATATATTTTAATCATATAATTGTTATTTGTTGTAGTATATTATAATTATATTACTTATTGTAAATTAAATTAAGTAATAATTCAATATTTCTTTAATTTTTCATAATTATCATTTTAAAATAATAAATGTTTGACATGGGATGAATGTATTCTGCACTGTATTGATTCATTGTAATACTTGTTATTTAATATAGCATCTCTTTCAAGAATGAATTTTGATTCCCAATAATTACATTCACCTCTTGTTTTACATAATTTTAAAATGGTTCTTCTGAAGGTTTCTTTTCCGAATATTTCTATATCTTCCTTTAATGAACCAGAAGAACCATAATACAATTCCCAATCTGAGGTTTTTCTTATCTTTTTGATTTTACCTTTTTTTTGTTTATAACCTGCTTTGGTAAAATACTTTCTTCCTATGTATTTTTTACCATTTGACAGGTTTTCAATTTCATAAACAAATCCATAAAAACCTTCTGTATCACCTTCAAACTCTTTGTCTTCAAACAGCCACATTATTCTTCTAAATCATCAAGATCTTCATCATCCTTTACGCAACCGCAATATGGACAATATGCAATTTCGTCATCGGTTGACCCTTCTCTGGAATTTATAATTTCAAAGTCTTCTTCGCAAATTTTACATGGTTGTGGCATATACTTTCTCCTATATTTAAATATGTATTACGGTTTTATTTCACCGCGCTCGATTAAAATCTTTTTGTTAGCTTGATGCCCTGCTTGAGTTAATTCTTTGTTTTCGCCTTGATATGGTACAGCATAATTATTTTCTATCATCCATTGATTGACTTTAGTTGCATCATCTAGAATAAAAATTCCAAGAATCCTACCAAACTTATCATCATTACTGTCTGGTCTTTGTGTTTCAATAATTACATGAGAACCAATGGGCATCTTTTCTGCCAATTTCTTCTTGGAAAGTTGACCACGAACCTTTTCCTCTGCGTTGGTAGTTCTAGATTCTGGGGTATCAATTCCAGCCATACGGACACGCTGATTTGCTAGAACAATATTGAATCCTAAGTCCAAATCAATTTCAACTGTGTCACCGTCCACCACCTTTAACACCTTGGCTCTATATTGATACATAATATTTTCCCCTATAAAGTAAAATTTTTAAAAGTGTTTTTATCAACATCTTTTTTAACACCACCTATTAAATAACTTGTTATCTCAGTTTCTTGTGGAGCCACTTGAACCTCAGCACCACTAATCCATTTTTGTGTCCATGGTAATGGATTCGATCCTATAGATTTAACATTCAATCCTATAGCTGACATTCTTTTGTTTGTAACCCAATCTATATATTCGTTCAAAAGTTGCTCGTTCAACCCAATCATAGATCCACCCTTAAACAAATATCCTGCCCATTTTTTTTCCTGTTGTGCCACTTCTAAAAATAATCTATTACATTCTTCCTCGGTTTCTTTTTGTATCTTTTCAAAATCGACATCTTCTTTTGGTAGGATTTTCAACATATGTTGGGTTGATGCCAAGTGTACGTTCTCATCTCTTGCTATCAATTTAATAATTTTTGCATTGCCTTCCATTTTCTTAACTTCTGCAAACGCCCAAGAACAAGCAAATGAAACATAAAATCTGACACCCTCCAAAGCATTTACAGCATTTAAACACATCCACAACGCTTTTTTGTGTTCATAAGAACCTACCTTTGCCACCGGCGAAGTGTTAAATTCTATCAACGTATCATAATACATAGAAATGGATTGTGAACAATCTACAATTTCATCAATTTCCAACATCTCATCAAAAACTTTTGATGGGTCTGAATAAATGTTCCTTATAATATGAGTATAAGATCTTGAGTGTATAGTTTCAAAAAATGCCCATGTTTGAATCCAATTTTCTAATTCAGGTAAAGAACATATTGGCACAAAGGCAATAGATGGTGCTCTTCCCTGAACACTATCCAATAAAATTTGCCTTTTTAAATTTGAAGTGAATATATGTTTTTCATGATCTGTCAAACCTTTAAAATCTTTACCATCTCTTGAAAGGTCGATCTCTTGGGGATTCCAAAAAAATCCAAGTTGTTTTTCTGTTAACTTTTCAAAAATTGAATATTTTTGTTTATCGTATCTTGCTATGTTAACACTCTCACCAAAAAAACACTTTTCTTTTGTTATATCTACAGTCTTGGTATTAAAAACCGACATCAACTTTCCTCCAAACTTTTATATTGCCACTCATCAGTACCAGCTACATTCCATTTATCTTTACCCTCAACATTATAATTTTGAGTGCATACTTTAAAATCTGGTTGTTTTGTATCCTTTGGTATCAATGCAGCATCTATCCAAATTATCCTATTATTTGGTTGGGCAGCAAATTGCCCATTATCCAATTTAATTACATTGAATGATTTATGATCTGAATCATATTCAGAAAAATTAATATCCAATTCAGAAGAATGGGCATGGCAATTATCTATTGTGAATAGATATTCACCAAAATGAAATTTCTTATCTTTGCCGAATACTTTACACCTTCCCAAAACGGGTTTCACGATAACCGTTAAACCATAATCAAAACAATCCCAGAGTTGTAAAGTATCCAGTGACAAATCATAGTCTAATTTTTCTTTCCATTGAAATGCTGAAATTGGTAGTTTATCATATAATGCCCCATATTCTGGCAATAAAGTTTCAAAATATAGAGCCTTGTGTTGAACAGATTTGACGGATATCCAAATCCCCTTTATAATCTCACCATGTCCAGTTTTCAAATCATGAAGATATTCTTTTCTTACAAAAAGATGTATGGGTTTTAAATTATGTACAAGATATGCCATTAGTCCCAAAGCCCCTCATAATATTTACCGAAAAGATTAAAACCATTGGATATTTTTTTTTGTTCTATTTTTGCTATTTCCATATCATCTATTCTAATATAAACTTCTTCCATATTTACCTTTGTATCAAAAGAATATATCATCTGTTCTAAAACCCAATTCCATCTTTTAAAATGGTTTTCATCTGTCTCACCAAAATCTTTATTTACTTTTGGTACAGCTGTACTTTTTAATTCGTCAGGAACATCTTCATCATCAGTGAAAGGCGATCCATGCTGTGTGTTTTTAAGTTGTATTAATAAAGGTAATATAATTTGAGCCAACGTATGATCTACATTCCAACTATCATAATCATGAATCTCAACTTTTTCTTTTCTTTTAGATCCTGGTTTTGGCAAATATATTTTCATATAATCCTCAAATTTTACAAGATTCACAATCTTCAATCGGTTGGGTGTAATGGGTCTGATCAGATTCACCAGCCCCATCATAAGTGTTGAAATAATATAACTGTTTGCCACCATACTTATAAAACATCAATATGTGGTTTATCATTTCCGACATTGGTATTTTTTCTTCTTCATAATTCAAAGGATTATATGAGGTATTTACAGAGATACCCTGGTCGATAAATTTTTGCAATACAGCGCATATTTTAAGATAACCCTCGGGGGATGACTGATCCCATAGTAACTCATATTTATTTTTTAAACGATTGATAGATGGTACAACCTGTTTTAATACCCCATCTTTTGATTGTTTAATGGATACTAATGCTCTGGGCGGTTCAATTCCATTGGTGCTATTAGAAATTTGAGCTGACGTTTCAGATGGCATTAAAGCCATTAATGTTGAATTTCTTATGCCAACCTTCTTAACTTTTTTCCTTAACTCACCCCAATTCATATTATACTTTGGTTTCGTTAATTCATCAATTGATTTTTTATAAGTATCTATTGGGAACAATCCTAAAGAATATTTTGTTTCATTGTTTTTTGGACAACTTCCAAATTCTTCCGCCAAATCAATTGATGCTTTTATTAAATAATATGACCAAGCCTCGGCATATTGGTGTATTAATTCCAGATCAGGGTTTGTATAATTTGTTTCATTTTTAGCCAACCAATATGCCAAATTAATTATACCCACACCAAGAGGTCGCCTATTCTTTGTGCTCAATTCAGCTGCTTTAACTGGATATGACTGATAATCCAGTAAGGCATCTAATGCCCTCACAGCAATAGTGCAAGGTTTTTCAAAATCTTCTGGCTTTTTTATTTTACCCCAATTAATAGCAGCCAAAGTACACAAAGATATTTCTCCATCCTCATCATTGATATCGTTCAATGGCTTGGTGGGCAATGTGATTTCACAGCAGAGATTTGACATTCTTATTGGAGCCATTTCTGCAATAAAAGAACCATGATCATTTGCATGGTCAACATTCATTAGATAAATTCTACCTGTATCTTTTCTTTCTTGAATAAAGGAATAAAATAAATCTAATGCTGGTATAGTCTTTTTTCTCAGTCGGGTATTTCTTTCCGCCCTTTCGTATAGTTCTTTAAACTCATCGGAATTTCTAAAAAATGCATCATAAAGCCCAGAAACATCTGCTGGTGAGAATAAAGTTATATTTTCGCCATTTAATAACCTCTCATAAAATAATTTATTAAATTGCACACCATAATCTATATGTCTAACTCTATTATCTTCTGTACCTTTATTATTTTTTAATACCAGCATATCTTCAATTTCTAAATGCCATATTGGGTAATATAGGGTTGCTGCACCGCCACGAACACCGCCCTGACTACAACTTTTGACAGCAGCCTGAAACATTTTATAAAATGGAACCACGCCAGTATGACTGGTATCGCCGTTTCTTATCGTACTTCCAATTGCCCGAATAGCACCAGCCCCAATACCAATACCTGCTTTTTGTGATACATATTTAACAATAGCAGAAGTTGTTGCGCTTATAGAATCCAGAGAATCACCAGTTTCAATTAAAACACAGGAACTAAACTGCCTTTGCGGCGATCTAACCCCTGCCATGATAGGTGTTGGTAAACTTACATCAAATGTTGAAATTGAATCATATAAATCTTTTACCCATTGCAGTCTGATATTTTTTGAATAGAACATAAACAAAGTCATTGAAATCAACATATAAGCCATTTGAGGCGTTTCATAATATTGATTTGTAACCCTGTTCTTAATCAAATATTTCCCTCTAAATTGTTCCATTGCCGCATATGTTAACGTCTCGTCTCTTTGATGATTGATGTATTTGTCTAATTCATTAAATTCATCAATTGTATATTGTTCTGCAATATTATTATCATAATATCCAAGATCTGATATTCTGCTATAATGATTTAAAAGGCTGTCCGGATCATATTTACCATACACTTCCTTCCTCAAATTATAATTTATCAATCTACCCGCGACATACTGGTAATTAGGAGTTTCTTCAGATATTAAATCTGCTGCTGCCTTGATAAGTGTTTCTTGAATGTCAGTAGATTTAATACCATTATAAAATTGAATATGCGTTTTTATTTCCAAGTCGGATACAGATACGCCAGTTACACCATCGCATGCGTGAGAAGCAACTTTATGAAATTTATCTAAATCTAATTCTTCCCTAGTTCCGTTTCTTTTTACAACCTGTATCATATCATCCCTTTTCCTTTAGTTCTTTTATTGCCTCTGATATAGAAGGGAACTGCTGGGAAACTATGTCCCAACATTTTTCTGCTATCAATCGGTGTTCTTTTTGTGTACCGTTGCCCATTCTTAATTCACAATAATGTAACCAAGACCTCAAAGATCCTGACATATAAAGTTTAGTGTGCATCAACCCTTCTGGTAAAACCACCCTTGCCTGTTCTTTTGCTATACCTTTTGATATCGCCCATTCATATGCAGATAAAGATTCCTTGATAATATTATTTTGTAGAGCTTCCCATATTTCCATATCATTGGAATAATGCTTGGCAGTTTCCCCATTTAATTCAATACTATTTTGTCTATTTGTTTTATCTTGTAACCTGAATTCCCTTGTAGAAAATTCCAAACTTTTTGTAGGGTCTGCGTATCTTTGCGAAAATTCCTGAAATGAAAATGACCGATGCCTTAGAATTTGCCTAGATATGTCTCTGGTTGTATTTATTTCTAAAGTCATATTGACAAGTTCAAATGGACTCCAATGTTTATGTTTAATCAAATATTTAATTAAATTTGAAGAGTTTGACATATTGTTCTGGTTTTCTGGGTTGGATACCCTTGCAACATATGCTATCATATCCTCTGCAGTTGTGCAGTCTTCAACAGGTTTTGATATACTAATCAATTTTACATTCATTTTTTATCCCTTCTCCAGTATGTTAAAAACAATTTTGCCTCAGCCCCTTTGAAAGTGTTTTCATCAATCATTGTATGTATTTGATTGATAGGTATACCATTCAAGACCATTTCATTTATATCTTTATGTTCTATTTTGTTTGAGAAAATTGAAACTTTATAACCATTATCTATAGCTGTTTCAATTTTTTCTATTGTATGAGGGTTTCTAGGTTCATTATCGTATAATACTATTATATTATCTTTTGGTAAAGAAGTATATCCAATTTCTGATATTATATTACCGCCAGCAGATGCTATAGCATTTTTTAAAAAGAGTGAATCAATTGGTCCTTCTACTGCATATATGGTTTTACTATCATCAATTTTATCAAGACCAAATATCTTAGGTTTATTCTCATCTAACATTATGGTAATGTATCTCAAGGCATTTTTACTTGACCTGAAAGACCTACCTTGAAACCCAAACAGATTACCCTCTTTATCTATAAATGGTATAATCAATCGTGGTTCTTCTTTTGCCTCATCTTTTATTTTATTTGGAATTATAGAATTAACCCACTCTTTGAATCTGGGGGCATAAAACAATCTATAATGAACCTCTGATGGTATTTTCCTACTCTCGACATACTTTTTGGCTGGGTGTTCTGAGGATAGTTGTGAAATCTTTTTTAATTGTTTCAATGATGTGTTACTGATAAAAGAAGGTTTCTTCATTTTATCAACGAAGTCCTGAAACTCAGATTTCTTACCTCCGCTGTCAAGTAACTTTTCTTTAACGAACTCTAAATATAAGGTGGGATCAAGTTTCTTTATGAACCAAGAAAACCCCATAGAGGAACCACAATTGTGACAATAGAACCTCAAGCCAGATTCTTTGTTATAAATATAACCTCTGGTCTTGGATTTATGGTTTTTGGAATCACCGCAGAAAGGACACCTGAAAGTGTAGGTGTTATTGTTTACTCTTGTAAATCTTTCAAGTCTACCAGATATCAAACCAACATACTTGTTTTCAATCCAATACATAATATAATCTCTTTTATTTTGGGTACATAGTAATTATAACCCAAACCACAAAATCAGTAAATGGTTTATGCAAAAATATAACTAATTAAAAACCCCAAAACTACTGAACCGCCAATTACAGTCCACATCCATTTTTCCATTCTAGAAATTCGTTCATCAAGGTGTTGATGTTGTTCTAACGACTCAGCCCTTAATTCCTTCAAACTCTCGATAATTTCTTTGTTATTTTCTTCGATTTTATTGAATGATTCTTTTTCCGATAATGCTATTTTATTTTGTAAAGTTTCTAATTTGATTTCCATTTCATGCCTTCTTTTTTCTACCAAGCTCATAGTTTCCCTTAGTTGTTCATCATTACTGGAAATTTTCATTTCATGAACCGCAAGTAATTTAGAAACACTTGTAGACACTTCTGTCAGTTTATCTATAGCAATGTCCAACCTATCTACCAACACCCCGACCTTTGCGTTGTCTTTTTGGAGATACGCAATTTCATCTACCAATTTTTCTAATTTATCTTTTGATATCATTTTACCGATACCAACCTTCTTGCGGTAGATACTGTCATATTAGAAGTTGCACCGCTCGAAAGTAATTGTAATGCCGCTATTAACATTAAAATACTTTTTATATCACCCCTGTCCGTTGATTTGTAACGATTTAACAAACTAGCTATCATTGTTATAAGAGAATCCTTTGATGATTCCAAAGAATCCGTTGCTTCTGGGTCTTCTTGTTTTTCCCTTATAAAATCATTCAGTTTTTTCATTTAAATCGTTTCCTTTGGGTTTTACAGATTCTTCATAATAAATAATTATTGCTTTTTGTTGTTCCAGGTATCTTTTTATATCTGCCATATTTAATGACATATTCTCATAACTTGGTACACTTATTGCAAAGAAAACAAGGTTGCCATTTTCAGCTTCAAATTTTTGTTTAAATTCTTCAAAATTTTCTGATGTAACTGCGTACCATTTTATATCATATAATTCTAATTTTTTGGGTCTGGGTTGAGTTGGTATGTTTTTTTCAATAATTTTAGTTTGTACCACAACTTCTGGTTCTTTTGAAAAAAAAGAACATCCAGATATTGCTACTATGAAACTACTCAGTAGTAATTTGTTCAAAATCATTAAATAATTTTTGCGTAGCATCATTTATCCTTGTTTCAATCAATCCAGGTTTTTGTTCTGCCAATTTTGTTAAATTGTGTTTTCTCAATTTACCAATTAACTCATCTTTATATGTTTCTGATTCTCTCAATTTACCATTTAATTCTGAATTTCTTTTTTCATTTTCTTCACTGTCTATTTGCATCTGTTCAATAGTTTCTTGATTTGTTTTTGCAACTATTTCCAATTTTGCATTGTTTTCTACCAATACAGCAATTCTTGCTTGTGTGGTGGTATAATATACATAAGAACCGCCTAACGTGGAAACAAGGAAAAATCCAACAATCAATATACCATAGACATTAAACATTTTTCATTCTTTTTAACAAAGCTACCATATAATCAGTTGATTTTTTATTTTTATTTTTATAATTTTTAATAAATCGTGGCTTAACTCCTGGTTCACCTTTAGACCCATATCCAACACCATCGATATTTCCGGAGCTTACAGCATTAACAGGAGCATCTTCCGAAGTAAAAGTTTTAAACTTTTTCATATATCCCTCAATATGTTTACTATTTTGTTATCCATATGTATATCTGTGTTTAAAATTGGGGTATCACCAATGCCGTATATTTTGTCTGGCATTCTGCAAAGTAGAACTAGAAACGGTTTAAGATATTCATAATAACCTTTTAATTTAAAAAACAATATTTGGGTTGTTGCGTCACCAAAGGTATTATATAACACTATCAAATGGTTTAGAACCAATCTTTCCTTTAATTCACCAGACTCTTCATACTTATTGAATAATCTTTTTAAATATTTTATTCTGTTCAAATCCTCATAAAACTCCACAACATCAACACAGTCATGATTATCGTAATGCCTAGCAGCATATAAGAAAAAATTGGATTCATCAATATATTCAAACATAGTATTTAAAGGGGGAGTTTCCTCCCCCATCAGTTTCCCTACTTATTAAACATCCTTCAAAATAGTGTCTTCAGAGTCATCAGATATTCCACCACCCATGGCTACCAAAGTTTCATATTGTACCCGACCAGCTCTACCGCCAGTACCAACTGTACGGAGAACCCAACCAGTATGACATTGACCCTTGGCAACACCAGAAAGCACGGCTGACGCGGTTGCGGTTTGACCTACAAAATTGTGCCCTGTTTCAGAAACACCCGGAACAACTGCAATATTACTTCCGTTATATGTGGCAGAAAGTTTCAAACCACTGCTATTAGCACTAACGACAAAATATGACGTGGCATTGGTCAAACCACCCGGAACTGTGTTACCTGCGGGTGAAGTGTAAGTGATAATATCGCCGTTTTGATATTTATTAGTTGCTATGGCAACAAACCCATCCCTTG
>Ga0181348_1000271_pt1 | contig 21561 bp, 19 predicted proteins | sample Su13VDMM110DN_FD_130092 | JGI IMG/M metagenome (GOLD analysis project Ga0181348, IMG submission 130092) | Freshwater viral communities from Lake Michigan, USA - Su13.VD.MM110.D.N | ecosystem: Environmental > Aquatic > Freshwater > Lake | place: USA: Michigan | collected 2013-07-16
ATCTCCGAATGATTTGATTTGGTTTTGCAGTATACTCTGCATTTGAGTGAGTTCGCGAGCCTGAACAGCATATCCAGGTCTAAACAGAATTCGCATGTAATTCTGTTCTTTGGCGCCAGTGTCGCCCTCGAAGTCGTCGTAATATGGTTCTACATTAAAATCCACAGATTATTCCTCTAGAAGTGTCTCATCGAACAGAGAGGTTCAATTTGATTGATTCGGTTTGCAATGCATTACGAATAATACCAGTAGTGTTATTTATATAGAGTATTTTGCCAGTATATGGTAAGATTGCTGGTGCAGTAATGGCGTTGCCGACCGAAGAAGTTTCGCTCGTTTCTCCAACAACAGAAATCCCCTGCCTAAAAGTCCCAATCGGATTATTCACATAAAGCACATTGTTGGGCGCTCCATCCCAACTAACGACTGTCGCCTTAAATGTTGCACTATCAAAAGTGTTTCCTTGATACACAACTTCATCCAACTCAAAGAACGCGGGCGGGTCACCACCCGTTCCGAGTGTTTGTATCTGATAAGTTGTACTGTAATTTATAGCAGACGCTGGAACCTCAGTCGTAAGAAGAGGATCTCTCAGAAGTATTATCTGGTGATAATCGAATCCATCCGAATCACCCGACGATGAAGTTGGAATTGTTCCATTTTCATCGCCAGCCAAATCGACGTGTAAATACAACGTAGATGCACCAAGCTCATATATTGGGTCATATCCATGTCCATTTGCAGGACCAATTACCGGAATCACATTGGCTCCGGACCCAGTACCATTAGCAGTTATGGTTGCTGTGGTATATCCGCTGCCGCCATCTAATACGTTAATGTCGTATATTGAACCTGCTGAATTGACTTTAGCCGAAAAAGATGCGCCAACACCATCACCAGTTACTGTGAGTATTTTAGCATTAGCAGAAGCGACTCCAGAGTTGTATGCAGATCCGGGAGAAACAATATTAACAACATCAATCGTTCCTGCTGTTGCATAATCGACGACATTTTGATTTTTAAGTACCGGCATCCAAGAATCCGATAGAAACTTTCGCTTATTGGTTGCATCTATCGTGTAAAGATATTTCCACTTATATCCGTCGCTGGTTTCAATATATGAACTTTCCGGAAGCTGACCTCCGATGCTTATTTTCGGCATATCGGTAGATTGAGCACCGTAATTATTGAAAAGGCATTTGAATACTTGATCGCTAGTATTCCTAACATAAAACTCCTTAACATAATATGGAAAGGTGTCTGCAACTTTATAATGTACATTATTAACATAATTCAATCCAAATGACATATTCACATTCATGGTAGTTGAATTTGCTATGCTTATTATCTCTCTTTCCTGTTGGGATCCTTCCGTACCATCGCCATATAATCTTATGGTGTCATTTATTGAATAGTTTATAAGAAAATCAGTATTCGTTCCTCGAACTACAACACTCGAGCTACTAACATTTACTGTGCCGTTTGCTGCTGTAGTTGCTATAGTATCAAATAGATCTACGGTGTTGTCATATGCGACATAAGAAGTTCCAGTTTCCCAATCAATTCTAGGAACTACGATGGAAAAATTATAAGAATTCAATTTCTTCAATGCAACTAGGTTCCTGAAGATGTCATTCTTATAGTCTGTCGACTGAATTGGATTGGTTATAATTGTGTCGTTGGCTGTCCACGAAGGAACTCGCCCTATTCCCAAATATACGTTCGATCTAGATGCATCTGAAACCAGATCTATGAAAGAATCGAAAAGCATGTATTTTTTGTCGTTCGTAATTAGACTGTTAGCCATATTTTACACCGAAATTATCCTGTAGCTTTGGGTATTTATTCTTGGAGTAACTGAGTAATACACATCAGAATTAGCAAGTCCATTTGTATTAGTAGATATAACATTACCCGTAATGCTCAATATTAGAGCCGAATTTATAACAGACCCGTTAGTGTATGTGAGAACATCATTCGCTAGGAGTTCTGTTGATGTAGCCAGAACAAAAACATTAGAGTTGGAATTTACAATTCGTATTTTATTATTGCCAATGTAGGCTACCGAGCTTTCTAGCGTCAATATACTATTAGAAACAACATTAGAAATTCTCTTAACTATTTCTCTACTGGTGTCTGGAGAAATAACAATATAGCTATTAACTGTAGCATAAACATTAAAGTATGTGTTAGTTCCGCCTGATGCAGTTACTGTATTTGCCACAACGTTTACTGTATTTTGTCCAAGAGAGCCATAACCGACTCGCAAATTATCATAATCTGATTGCTCTATTTCATTTGAAACTACATAATCCCCAATAATACTCATTCCTGCAGGATGGATTATATCTCTTATAATATTCCTATATGTTTCTAGAGCTTTGTCGACTACAATTTCATATGAGAAATTATGATATTTTTCTGAGTCTTGAAGATATTGATCCCAACTCAAAAATCCATCGCTCTTGGACCAGAAACCTGGATACTTAATAACTCCAGAAAGAAATTCTGCTGTAGCTTTAGCCTGTCCATTTCCATATTTTATGAAGGAAACGACAGAAGTATTTGTTGTTGGCAGAACTAAAGTGCCTGCGCTTACAGTTCCAGAATAATCGTAGACTCTGAGAGTTGAAGTTCCTGCGTCGTATTTGTCTACATTGGCTTTATATGTGGCTGTGGAATAACTCGTTCCCTGGTATACAACATCTCCCTCAACAAGAACTTCACTGATTGCAGTTGTTGTCAGATCTTGCACCCGCAAAGAAACCGTTGGAGTAGACCTATAATCGAATCCTCTAGTCAACAACTTAATATTCTTAATTCTTCCTGCATCGTCAACGGAGATGTCCGTCTCCTCAGCATCCCCAAATCCATATGCAACAATAACAGCTCCAGTTCCATTTGAAGCGGCAATTGTGTTGGATGAATTTGCCAAATATATTGGCGGCATCTCATAATATCCTTCTCCTCTTGAGATGATGGATATTGAGTTAATAGTTCCATTAGAACCAACAGTAAATGCGGCATTGGCACCATATCCTGTGGTACTGCTGAAGATAATTTTATCGTTTCCTGGACTATACCCACCACCGCCATTTAAAATCTTCAAGACACCAATGTGTCCGAGGGAATCCATATATTGTTGAGCAATATTATTGGTTATATAACTTACTTTAAAATCTAAAGTTGGTTCTCCAGTGAACCCAGAACCGCCAGAAACAACGTTTAGCGTTTTCAGCGGAGCAAATGCCAGATTGGCATATGAAAAAGCATTCGCCAATGTACTATTGGCATTAGATATTCCTGATATATTTGAGAATGAGAGATTAGCTGCACCAATAGTCGAATTAGCAATACTTTCTATGCTGTCCGTATTTACGCGAAAATAAATTGTATTCGCATAGTCTAGAGTAGAAACTACTACGTTCGCCCCTGTTCCGGAATCGCCGGGGGAATTTATTACGGAAGTTACAGTATTGGGATAATCTCTAAATCCGAATCCACCATCGACAACAGATACACCCCTTAATCCGCCAACACTAACATCACCAACAACAGCTATGGCTTCAATTCCTGTAGAAGAAACCCCGCCAACTAACACAACAGGATCGTTTTCTTTATATTTCAATCCAGTTCTATTTGGGGTTATTGTTATAGAAGAAAGGCTTCCTATTATAGACTCAGAAAATGTTTGCGGTTGATCGTTTACATCATAATATAATATCTGTAAATTTTCTCCAACCTTGAATGATTTTGTTATATTTGAGATGAATAATTCTACAACTTCTCTGTTGAGGAATTTATCGATGCTTCTGTTTGCCGATTCAATCCTACATTTGGCGCGTGAGGTTGATCCAATTCCTTGTCGTTTTGCAAGCAAATCTAAATCTAGATTTTCATTTTCTGCAGAAAGAATTACCTTGATTGATTGAGGTTGATTCCACTTGCCATCCGAAGCACGTAAGACCTGCTCTTTGGGATAGAAAATTTCTATCTCTTTGTTATAGAGAACTCTGAACAAGAATTTGATCGATTCAAGACTACCTTTTTTTGAGTAAAATTCTCTAGCAGTTTTGATGAGCTTTCTTTCGTCCAGCGCAATATCTGCAGGGAAATATGGAAGGAAGTCTTTTCTGAAGTATTCCAAGAAATCGTCAATCGTCTCATCGACGTTCTTATAATCAAGAAGTTTTTTGCTATGGTATAGAGCGGCTCCCTCTTCTGAGTTCTCCATCCATTCATAATATGCTTCAATAAACGCCACAAAATTTGGATAGCTGTCTATAACAAATCCGGGGATCTGAGATTTTAAAACAGAAAGTACTGCATTATCCAAAATGGCCATTTATATTAACTGCCTATGGGAACTATCTGGATTGTCAGAGCAGACAATTTGTCTGGGTCGAATGTTATCAATCTATTTCTGCTAGAGGTAAAGTTCGACGAAGAAGGCTTCATAAAGAAGCTAATTGTTTTGTTGTAGTTGCCAACATCGATGGGAGCGAAACTATTCAAATAGAGTTTCCCATCAACGTAATCGACGGTTCCTGCATCAGAGACAAGAATCACTTTATTATTATTGGTATCGTAGTAGAATATTCTTAATGTTCCAGTTTTTCCTTGTATTATTGGATCGACTTCTCCGAGCCTTCCGGCGCCACCAGAAACAGTTGCATATGCAGTTGTGTAATCAATTCCTCTATTCGTTATAACGACAGACTGTATTTTTCCATTAACGATAACTGGATATACAGCAGCGCCACTTCCATCTCCAATGATTTCAATTGTTGGAGTTTTTTTATAATTCTTACCAGGATTGATTATATTGATTTTTTCAATTCCACTAAACGAGTTCGGAGTTTCTTCAATGTAACATTGACGCGTTATTCCAAAAGAATCTTCGAGTTCGAAATATGGTTTTGTATATAATTTCGTAGATCCATATCCCTTGGTTAACTGAGTTCCGTAATCTAGAATATATGAAACTGTAGTGAGAAGCGTCGGTTCAAGTTGCTTTTCGAGAAACAATTCAACGTCGTTGGAATCTATGGATGTATCGCAGTCGTCTATTTCTCTAAGTAACCTCGACATTTCAAATGCAGCATTAAACGAATTGAAGTTTGCGGCGGCATACGCTTTCACTGCACTCCGAATAGTTTGCGTGAGTTGCTGAGAAGTTTTGTTTGTTGTAGAAGGATTGTATCTAACCGTCGCTGCCATGTTCAGATAAACGTAATCGGGATCAACAAACTCGGGCGTCACCGTCAAGACACTAATCGGTTTAATGATATTGTCTGTAACATAGTCTCTTTCTTCTTGAGTTATTTCGAAACCAAATTTAGGTTTCGCGGAGATAAAAACTTTGCCGTATACTGGCGGAACTTCATCTTCACCGCCGTAAACTGTAACTGCGTCGAAATATGGATATTTCTTGTTGATAAGAGTAATGTAATCATTTTTGGTCACAGCTCTGTTCTGAGCGATGAAGGATTTTGGAGCAGAGAATTTAATGTCATCCACCAATTCCGGAAGAGAAGCGCCAGAAGATTGTCCTTTCGAAACCGTGTTTGAAGTCGATCCAGACAACAGAGGCGTTTGAAGTTTAAACTTGCTCAGACCATTAGCCTGCGTTCCATTCGTTATGATGTAAGTAACAACAACCAAATTGCCATCATCCAGCTGCTTTCCGATTACATTATCGCCGAAATAAATCTGATATTTGCCACTGACGCTTTCTTCGAGATAGAATACTTTTGATGTTGACGTCACTTCGGTAGCGTCTTGAGCGAGCTTATATACTTCTCTCAATGTATTGTATTGTGATTTTTGAACCAACACTTGCAGCGTGGAAGTGTCGATGTTGTAATCGGGGAGGTCGAAGGTTTGTGTCGGATTTGAAGACAAAGTTACAACAAACACATAGCTGCTTTCTTGCCCCTCTTTCAATTCAAGGTCTGTGAAATAGAATTTATTGCCAGACAATTGGGTAGTCTGATCCGTCACATTTAAAAACCGATATGAAGTTCCGTTCAAAGATTCGCTTATAAATGGAGTGAATCTTGGTATTCTTAAAGTTTCAGTTGTTGTGTCTGAAGGAGACTTTGTGATGGTGCAATCGACAACAACTCCGGAGGATGTTGTGGACCTTGGAGTATACCCCAAAAGTTTGGCATGAGAAACGACAGAACTCCTTAATGTTGCGGAGTCCATGAACATTTCATTTGCGATCATATTCATATAGAACGCATTGTAGTGCGTGTTGTATGCGAGCACATCCAAGAGAACGTTTAATCCAGCGCCCTCAAAATTATAGTCCTGGAATTGTGATTGGCTTTGCAAGTAAGCCTTCAGGCTAGTTTTGATTGAATCAAAATCTAGCTGCCCTAATTGTATTTTTGCGTTAGAAGCCATTTATCTAGCTCTCTGTAAAAAGAATGTTATTGAAATTGGGCTGAACAGATTTATGACGGAGTATGTCAAATTTACATTATACTGATTCTTTTCAAAATTTGGTATAATTTCTAAAAATTCTATCAGCACTCTAGGCTCAAAGTTTTTTATGGAGTTTCTTATCTCTTCATTGATAATAGAAGCTGTCATCAAATCCATTGGTTCGAATAATAATTTGCGAATATTCGTTCCATATTCTGGTCTAAACGGCTTTTCATAGTGATTCGTCAAAAGAAGATTCTGTATGGATTGGGAGATTGCCGAATAGTCCGTTTTTTTCATAATATCGCCCGTCACGGGATGAGGCGTGAAGTTGATATCAATATCAGAATAGAGTCTCGTATTTCTAGGCATGTTAACCTCAGATTATATCTCTATTTATTACGAAAGAAATAGATCTTTCTCTCGATTTCTTCGTTTGGTTAGACCGTTGAGAACCTTTCCTGCAGCCTTATTCCAACGAAGAAATTCGTCGCCCGCTCCACAATAATCCTTCTGGTTCAATTTCTTAACAAGAGTCGAAGAACCAAAGTTTCCTCCTCCGACATTGTATATGAAAGAAAGGCATGCATCGACCATTTCCTGCGTCAGAGGTATTTTAACATACTTCTTCAAAGAAGGAAGGAACTTCTTGTTGATGGCATACACCAACAATTCTTCGGCTTCTTGTTTGGTCACCTTATCGCCCAGCTTGACTGGTTTATCAATTGCTACAGCTGTAGAACCATATCCTATTGTGATTGGCTCACCGCCAGTGGCTGGATCAACATAGGCATCCGCTCTAAACCCTTCGAATTCCGCAATTATTGCAATGCCTGTTCCACTAAGCCCCCAAGAAGAAGATTCTATAAATTTCTTCAAGTTTGGATCAAAGTTACAAACCTGTGGTACTGTGTTTCCTGGTTCCACGTATTCGTCCTCCTCTGTCTTATCGTTATAGTTCAATTTGCTGTATGCATACCCCGTCGTTGCGTCAAACGTTCCTGCTGCAACTGCCCAAGGAAGCGGCTCTTGTTCATTCACAGGAGCAACGTCATTTTTCTCTGATCTAGAAGGAGCTCTTTTAAGATTCTCCACACTAGCAGCATCAGCTTCTGCATTGTTGAGATTGAGTTTAGACCCATCAACATTAATGTTTCCAGTAGAAAGTATGTTCGTGTCTCCAGCTGCCGTCAGATTATTATCCAACGCGCTAAGAACGTTCAACCCCTCATCAATGTCCATGGATATTGACTTAGCCTTGATATTGAACGCCTCTCTGACGCTAAGATTGAAGTCTCCAGAAATCTTCATAGAAACGTCGTTTCCAGCCTCCACCATCACATCGCCAAGTATTTTAACATGACAGTCTGAATCTACCGTAACCAATGCGCGCCCCATAATGTGAATATGATCATCTGCCATTATGATTTGATAGTTAGACTTCGTGACCTTTTCTACTTTGGATCCTGAAGGGAACATTTCAATAAAAGTACCAGATCTGTGACTGAGAGCTACCCTTTCATTCTTAGGAGTATCATCTAATTCAAATATGTGCCCAGACTCAGTCTCGAATGTCTGGTTGAAAGGATAAAGTGGATTGAATGCCGGATATGGTTCACTCCAAACAAATTCGTTTGCAGTCTCAACATCTTTATCGACGTTATCTCTTTTGCGTTGAACGACGCTATTAGCCAGATCCTGATTTCTTGCAGTTCGTGGTGTGGTTGCCTTGTTTAAATCTTCATCAAGGGGATACCGTATCTTCTCGTAATCGGCTTTCTTCAGCTCTGTTATTACGGCGCCAGATCCATCAGATGGATACTCTACTGAAAGGGGTTTCTTGGGAGAATATTGCAATTCTGTTTCGGTTCTTAGGTCGTGAAACCCAGAGCCGATTTCTTTAAGGTTGGTTTCATATCCAGGCAATACGCCAACAACAATTGGGTACTGTCCATTTCGACCGTCAGCAAAGAATCCGAAAACGACTTCTGATTCCTTTGGGGCAGCGAACGATCTGGCGTTCAATGAATGTACTGCTTGAGCCCAAGGCAGATCTTCTCTAGGTATCTCCACCAAGGATCCTGTGTGCCAACCATAAATTCTAACCTGACACCGACCAATGCCAAGAGGGTCGCTGCGGTTTTCTACCACACCCATCCACCAAACGAATCCATCTAATCCAGCATAATTCTTTTCTATCATAACATACCCTTCGCTTCATTTAATTCTTGAGTGTTATTCTGTTCTGTTGGGATGGTCGAATTCACGCTATCTGTCATAAACTCCATTGTGGTTGTATACAACCTTCCAACGAATTTATGATTTAGAGAAGAAATCATATATTTACCAGATCTAAATTTATTGATCTCATACGCTTTATCTTGCGACGTTACGTTTGGTATTTCTACCTCTATTACGGCACCGACGCGCAATAAAATATCGCCGGCAACAGTTCCGACCATCTTATAATTTGTGAGCTGCCCGAGTTTAGCAATTGTTGGACCCATCCAATACTGGAAGTCCATAGGATTCGTGTTTGGATCGGAATCGTTCGTTATAACGTACTTCAAAGAACTTAAGTATGAATCATACAGAGAGGATCCTAGTCGATTTTTAGCCTGATTTGCTATTAGATTTTTATTCAATAATCTATCAGAAAATATAATAGTATTGTATGTAGTTGCATCAAACTTTCTATTCACCATATCAAACCGCATCAATGCTGAAGCATAGGCGCCATACCTAGTCCCTTTCATTATATCGAAATCTTGAATCCCAGTAAGAAAGTTGAATGTTTTGGCGTTCTTTATATTATCGTCGCCAAATTTCATGGATTTGAAATACTTGTTATATGGATCAGCCTTCGAGAGCGTTTCATATGAGACGAAGTTAAATCCTTCTCTATCTTCATAAAAGAAAAAAGCAGATTTTTTCTGAGCATAGGCTCGAATCGTCAGCCAGTGAATTGCCTGCAGAGGATCCATATTCGGGACGATTATATCGAAGATCCCTTCGCTTTGTTCTATAAATAATTTTTTCGTGTTGATTTTTAAAAAGTTTTTTGCGATATCAAAAATCATATCGCTTATCTTCATTCCCTTATATGATTTACTAACTCGAACAGAGGGTGCAAGTATAGTTTCTTCGGAAGCGAAATGGATAGTATAATTGACCATCGAGGTTTGGTCATATACTCTGTTGGTTACTTTGTAGATTCTAAACGTCTTTTGTATAGGTGGATTGAGTGAGGGTTTATCCACAATAACTTTCACGAATTCGTTTCCGTGAATGGTAAAAATTGATACTATGTCTAATGCATCGGTAATAAGAGCCTCTCCGGAAATGGTTCCAGCAAATAAATCTTCGTAGATGTTCATCTCAACTATCATCGTCGAGATATCAACCGACTGCCCGTCGCTGGTTATTATCTCGAACGATTTAAGAGAATAATCGCTGGCACTTTGTTCGCCTTGGTCGGAGCTCGATTCTATTGCCATTATTGCGCCATTAACTTCTGAAGTTCAGTTTCAATTTGTCCGGAGTATGCAGCATCAACTAATTTGATGTTTCTTCTTCCTTCATTAAGATAATTCTCATAATCGTAGTTGGATATTGAATATATCTGTTGAGTTATTTTCAATTCAGTTCCATCTGGTGCCGTCAACTCCTCAGAAGAAAGTTCATAGTCTGAATTTATAGCAGGAAGAGTTCTTTCTTTGACTTGATCGTCCGCGTAATCGTAATAGTACTGACTAGCCTGAGTCGTTAAGAATCTAGTTTGCCTTTTTCCCAAAATAGTATTGGTGAAGAGATTACCTATTTCTGAATGGTGGATGGTCGTTTGAGCTTCTTGAATACTTCCATATTTTCTTTTAATATATTTCTGAAAACTAGCTTCGTCAAGTGGCCAATCAAAGTACGGATCGACAATAAAATTTGAAAACATAACCAACCAATTTTTGTTCGAGTCGCCGTAGAATTTATGAGCCACAACTTCCGGAGTATCCAAATCTTGCACTGCATAATCATAGTATGAATTTATATTATCCATAATTGACGACAGAAGTTTAGATCTGGAGAAGATGTTCTTTACTTGTTGAACTTCGCTTCCATCTTCTTTGAATGTGTAGCGTATTGCTTTCATGTAAGAGAAATAGCCAGCCATTTATCATAACCCCTTTAAATCTATATCTTCTCTGGAGATAACGTCTATTTCTCTGAAAGAAAGCCTAACTTCTATGTCAACAGGTTGACCGTCTTCGAATGTCATAAATTTGCCGCTTCCCACATAATTGACATCTACTCGTTCTAGAACACAAGTCCCTATTTTCGCTATGTTTTCATTTTCTTCTGCAAGACCATTATTCCTAAACATGAACTTTATGTTAAACTGAGAAGGCAGCGCGAAATATCTCGCGCCGAATGATGGAGAGTCAGAACCTTGCGCTGCTCCTGGTATTGATGGTGCCGAATGCATTCTGAACGCTTTTATTATTTGTTGTATTTGGCTGGTTTCGCTTTTTGATCTTGAATTAAATCTAAAATCGAATTGGAATTCCCTTAGGCTTGTGCCATTGAAGAACAATTCAACTTGCGGATTCAACGCGGCTCCTTGCGTTCTTAGTAATGCGCCGGTCAACCCCGCCGCACCGAATACCGATTCGCCTAGTCGCCCAGCCAATTCTGCACCTCCTGGGCTGAATGCTGCATTCGTTGCTATTTTATCTAAATCAACTCCTTCGTCTACTCCTCCTGTGATTTGCTTAAGAATGCCGCCACCAGCCTGCGCAATAGCGCCAAAGTTACCCATCATTTCAGTAAGACGAGTTTCGCTATAATTGTGGTTTTGCGTCGTCATGACAGTATCTGGCATATAGACGCTGATGGTTTTCTTCAGCATCTTGGTTTTGGGTCTTTTGGATATTAAGTTTTGAACTCCTTGTCCGAATCCAGTTGCGATAGCGAGTCCACCTCTTCCGAGTCCACCGAAACCAGTTTCCGCTGCTGCAACACCAGCTTCTTTATAGTCTCCATTTTTTACTGAATTTTTTACGTTGCTTGCATCTGTTATGGTTCTGTCGCCAACTCTGGCAATATCAGTAACTAATTGGTTTGCAGCTGCCGATGTAGTACCATACAGAGTCAATGTGTTTTCTGCATCCACTGCCGATTGGGTGGCATCCCCAACAAAACCACCTTTGCTTTCTGTAAAGTATTTTGATCCTTGAACCTCACTAATATAAAACGTCACCCAATGTTTTATGACTCCGTCTGGATCATCCAACGATTGAATTTCTGTTGGATATTGTAATTTCTGAAAAGAAAAATCATCAAATTCCAATAAAGGATCCCCAGATCCTTGTCTTGAGGTAGAGGCTCCGTTTTCTTGTCCCGTATCCTGGTCGTCAGACGCAGACTTTAACTTATTGGAAATTTTGTTTTTTATCTCGTCGAAAATGTTTCCTGCTCTGTTTTCAAGATCATCGAATATGTTCTTTGATTTGGATTCTAAATCTTTTGCAAAAGATGATGCTGATAGCACCGAGCTTCCGATCAGATCGTTGATATCGAAAGAAGCCATATAAATAGACCTATTGAATAGACAGTTACACATTATTTATATGGCATATTCAGGAAGGTTCTTCCCCTCAAACCCAAATAAATATTCGGGGGATCCGACCGCCATATACTACAGAAGCCTGTGGGAAAGGAAAGTGATGGTGAGGTTTGATACCAGCGACGACGTTATACAATGGTCGTCTGAGGAAATCATAATACCCTATCTTTCGCCAGTTGACAATAAGTGGCATAGATATTTCCCCGACTTTTATGCATTGGTGGAAACGAGGGATGGGAGACGAAGCGTTCTCATTGAAGTTAAACCCCACAAACAAACCATGCAACCGGAAGTCAGCAAGAAGGTGACCAAAAAGTATCTGAATGAAGTCATGACTTGGGGAGTGAATCAGGCTAAATGGAATGCAGCGAGAGAATATTGCAATAAGAATGGCTGGGAATTTAAATTATTGACGGAAAAAGAACTGAACATCAAATGAGAGAACCATGGCCAAATTGCTAGATAAGCTATCCAAAGAAATGACGAGGTTGGGATTCTCACAAAGAACTCCGAAGTCAAGGGCATGGTTGAAAACCAATATGGCTAATGTAGGAAAGAACTCCAGACTGGCTCTGACAAGAAATAAAGAAAATCAAAGAGCAAAGTCAGTCTTGGGGCGAATGTATTTTTACGTTTACGATCCGAAAACTAAAGAGACGCTTCCATACTATGACAGGTTCCCTCTTGTGATACCATTCAAATCATATAGCGATGGATTCTTGGGGTTGAATCTACACTATCTTCCGCCTCAGCTGAGATTAGTCTTGCTCGACAAACTATACGACTTGTTGACCAACGATTCTTTCGATGAGAAAACTAAATTCCGAATGAGCTATAACTTATTGAGCGGCGCAGCAAAATACAAAGAATTTCAACCTTGCTTGAAGAGATATCTGTACAGCCAACTGAGAAGTAAATTTATTGAGGTTCCAGCAGACCAATGGGAGATAGCAGTTTTCCTGCCTGTAGAACAGTTCGTTGGAGCCACTTCGGCAAAAGTCCACAAAGAATCAAGAAAACAGCTGAGGGTTAAATGAGCATTATAGGCAAAGTCTTAGGGAATATTTTTGGCGACGATGATAGAAACGACCAACAGAGTAATCTTTACAAATCTAGTGTGACGGATTTCATTTCATATTTCTCCTCAGCAGGGGATATGAGTCGGTCAGACTTCTTTAATGTTATAATTGACGTGCCTCCTGGAATCGCTTTAGATGTTGGGTTGAGTGGAAAAGATTTGATGTTTCAATGCGAAGCGGCAGAGCTTCCTGGAAGAACCATAGACTTAATGCCAATTCGACATAATACCTTTCTTGATAGAATACCCATAGATATAAATTATCCAGAGGTCACTCTTACTTTCATATGCAGATCAGACCTTCTCGAGAAAAAACTTTTTGATGTTTGGATGGAAAAGATGATACCAACTCAAGAGGATGTGAATTATGGGTTGGTTAGATACAAAAGGAACAGCGATAACCCAACAGACACGTATGATTGCACTATCAAAATATTCCAAAAGTATCAGATAGTAACAGAAAGCAGCGCATCAATAATTAAATTGGTAGAAGCGATGCCAACCTCAATGTCGTCGATGCCATTGAACTGGGGAGATCAGAGCTTTCATAAATTGAACGTAACTTTTGCATACAGAAAATGGGTAGACGAAACCATTAGATGGACTGACCTCGTTTTCGCCGAGTCGTTCGATGAGGCATATTTAAACGCTCAGGATTCTGCCTTTACTGGCGGAAATCTATTGGATAAGATTAAGACTGTTATAGACGTTACCAGATTTGCTGATGTATATTCCAGAAGAGGAGACAGTAGCAGAGAAGGAATTATAAGGAATATTGAAGAATTTTTTTGATTGAGGAGATAATTCATGGCATTACCGAAGATAGATCAACCAACTTTTAAAGTAAAATTACTATCAGTAAAAGACCCTGTACTATACAGACCATTCACAGTAAAGGAACATAAAATTCTACTGATGGCAGCAGAATCGAAATCTACTGACGATATTCTTGGAGCGATAGAGCAAATATTGAGGAACTGCGTTGTCAGCGAAATTGATATAAATGAACTTGCCACCGTGGATTTTGAGATGCTGTTTATAAACATCAGAGCCAAGTCCGTTGGTGAAGTTGTTGATATGAAGTATAAGTGTAGGAATAAAATTGATGAAGAAACTCGATGCGATAAACCGTTTTTGATGAAGGTTAATTTGTTGGAGGATTTGAAGTTCAAGAACGAGGGCGGCGATAAGAAGATAGCATTAAATGATTCCATCGGAATGGTTCTGAAATATCCGACGGCGAAAACTCTACAAGAATTGATTTCCCTTGCAGAAAAGGATTCCAGCTTATCTGATATGAATTTGGCTTCTAGTTGCATAGACTATATCTACGACGACGACGAGATCTTCTATGCTAAAGATTCTACAAGAGAAGAGTTGAATAGTTTTATTGATGGGTTGTCTACGGAGCAATATGCAAAGATAGAAACGTTCTTCCAAAACATTCCGAGCATATATGCAGAGAAAGAGCATATATGCTCTAAGTGTGGGTTTGAACATAAGATGAGGTTAGAAGGGATAGCAGATTTTTTTATGTGAGTATGCAATCAGAGAATTTGAAGAACCATTATACTACCAATTTCTCTTTGATGCAACATCACAAATATAGCCTGACTGAATTGGATAATATGTTACCCTGGGAAAGGGAAATTTATGTTAATCTTTTGATGAAATACTTGAAAGAAGAATCCGATAAACTGGAAGCAAAAAAGGCAGCAAAGAGAAGGTGATGTATGATCAAAACAGAAACTGAGCAAGAGAAAATTAGTAAGAAACTGACGGCAGTCGGTCTTCGCTTAGAGGAAGTTTCAAAAAAACTGGCAGGGTTCCAGAGGCAAACGCCAACCTCAAGGGGCGAAAGCACAAGCGATTTTTATGAGAAAAGATCTGCCAGCTTTAGAACTTCAGCCAAAGAAGGTCTTACCAACGCCCTTTTTGGTAGGGTTATCGGCGGAATGCTCAATAAGAAAAGAGAAATCAAAGAAAGAAAAGCATTTGAGTTGTCTCAACAACAACAATTCAGTGCCGATAATGTAACTGCAGAAAAAGTAGAACAGCCGACGAATGAACAACCGAAAGAACAGGAAGTATTAAAAGAAAGAATGGAACAGTTCATGGATGCCATCACCAAGTCCATGAACTCAGTTAATGAAAGAGTTGGTGACGTTGATGCCACGACGAAAAAAATCTCAGGAATTGTAACAGCAATTCAACAAAGAGTTTCTCCTAGAGACGTACAACTAAAGCCGAAAAAAGAGGGGGAGAGTGCGACAACTGTTCGATACGACCCAATGGCACCGAGCGGGAAGCAATACTCCAAAGTGGGCGAATCTGGAAAGGCGATTCAATTCGCATCAAAGAAAGAAACGCAAAGAGCGGGGATGAGTCTGAGTCGTACAATGCCTAATGACGATAAAACTCAACCGCCAGATCCGTCAGACAAGGCAGATCTGCCAGATCCGTCAGACAAGGCAGCCATGGCTGCCTACGGGAAAAAATTACGGGAAGATCGCAGAAAAGAGGAAACTGATGACATCAATAGGATGCTCGCTCAAAGGAAACTGGACCTTTTAAATAATCCCAATCATGATCGAGATAATGCTAGCAGCGGAGAGGGGATTGGTCCTCCGCAAGAGTCTGCGGATCAGAGTCAAGAGGCTACTGCAACTCAAATTGATATTGCGAAAGAAGATCCTATTGCAGAAAGGTTAGGAAAGGTTGAAGAAAAGGTTGATGAGATTTTAGAAAAGATGGACAAGGGATCTTTTCTCAAAAATCTTCTATCAGCAATCCCAATGCTTATTACAACTCTTGTGCCCGCACTTCTGAAAAGTCTAGGCAACCTTGCGAGTTTGGTCGTCGGAACGATAATGAAAAACCCTCAGATTGTTGCTCTCGTAGCAGCTTTCGCCGGAGGCTTTATGGTTGGAGAATGGTTGAATGAAAACACCAAGATTCAAGAATACATTAAAACGACCATAGATTGGATAAGTGAAGCCATGAAATGGGTCAAGGAAAAGTTCAATTCAGTGCTAGAGTGGATGGGGCTTGGCGATAGCGAAGAGGATATGGGAGAAAAAGAAAAAACCCAAACAAATGAAATGGTGAAGAATGCGTCAGAAGACCCGAACTATATGAGCGGAGTTGTTCAAGAATCTTCCAAAAGAGTTAAAGAAAATAATAATGCACTACAGCAAATGAACTCAGATTGGGTGGCTGAAATTGGAGACGAGGGAAACACCGTTTATAGGAAAAAGGGAGAATCGAAAGAATATAGTACAGAAGAGTTTCAAAAAGAAGATAATGAATCTTTTAATAACATGGTTAAAATTAAAGGCGAGAATAAGGCAGCTACAGCTGAATCGGCACCACAACAGCCCGCTCAACGAGAGAGAGTTCCTGGTGAAATTCCAGCTGAGTATTTGCGTCTAGAAGATTCACCAGCCTCTTCTGCAACAAACAATTCGTACAATCGTTCCTCCGCCATTCCTCAAGAGAAAAAATCAACTGGAGATGAATTGGATGTTCGTTCTTCTGATCTAGCTCAGAAGAAAACTGTTCCTACAACAATGCAACCTATTGTGATCAATCAGAAAGCAGCTGCTGCTCCGCAACAAATGAAGCAGCGAAAAGAAGGTCCTGGAACATTGGTGATAAAGACTAGGCATATGGAGCCTTCTCTGGCAACATATAGAGCCAGCGTATTCGACCATCCGGTTACGCACCCAGGAAACTATCTGATATAAAAAAGGGGCTTTTCAGCCCCTTTCCTTCTTACTCCTCTGCCAAATTTTTAAAATACGACATTGTATCGTCATCATCAGAAGTTGTTGACCACGGAGGCGTATCTGCTGACGAAGAGCGATTACCTTCTTCGCTATCAATCTCCTCATCAACAGGCTTGACTCTCTTGACAACGGAAGTCGCAGCACCAAGTGCCTTGTTGAGGCGAGCTTTCAGATCGTCGTAGCTCTTGAAGTTCTTGGGATCGAGAAACTCTTTCAGAGAGTATTCTGACTTCCAGATTGCTTCAATCGCATCGTCATCCTTCGAGATTGCCGAAGCCGAATCAAACTCGCTCTTGTCATAGTTGCGATAACCTTCGACCTGACGAATCTTCAGCTTGAAGTTGGCGCCTTCCCAGAAGTTGAACGGGTTGATTGCTCTCTCGTCCTCAAACTGCGGCTTGATCTGTTCGTTGATCTTATCGAAGATCTTCTTGCCGAATTCGTAAAGAAACACTTTACCTTCGTTAGAAGAATTGGCTGGATCCTTCACAACCAGAATGTTGGCGATGTACTTCAGCTTGCGCTTCTGTTTGCGAGCAATCTCCTTGCTAGCATCGACTCCAGAATTCCAGTGCTTGCCGTTCACTTCGCAGACAGGGCATGCTTGTCCAATAGAAGTGAGACAGTTGTCGATCAGCCAACCACCGGGACCCTGAAACGCATGCGAGAAGACTTGCGCCCAAGGAATGCCATCTTCGCCATCGACAGCAGGCGCGTCGAGGAAACGAATGACGGCATAGCCATTGCCAGCTTTGTCTACTTCAGGTTTCCAGATTCGCTCGTCTTTCTTGTTCGAAGACCCAGAAAGAGAGTCAAGGGCTTTGGTAAGTTTACCGATCGAGGATTGCTTTTTAAGTGCAGAAAGATTCATATATGTATCTCCAGTATAGTAGTGTATAGATTTGTCCACGTTTCTCATAATGACGATTTATTTAGTGTTATTTTCTTCAAGTATTCCAGCAGAACAAGTCTGGACGCCGACTCATCTACTGCATTTACTCCGTAGAAAACGAACGGAGAATACTTCTTGAGTTTCTTGTAGTAAGATTCCCAGATGAAGTCGTCGCTCAGTTTGTTGTTCCACGCAGTCAAAGTTCCAAGGTTCGTTTCAAGTATCGCAAGACTATTATAGCCGATATCTCCCTGAAAGGCAAGTGTTAATAGCTTCGGATATTCACCATCAACAGATTTTATAGCAGCAGCAAAGTCACCTGCTTTCTCGAGATCGCTCAGGAAATTCTTTTTCCAAGCCGACTTCCACTCAGCATCTTCTTTCAACATAGTTTCTGCCGAAGCCCCAAACATATCTCCAACATACACTGAGTCTTTGTGACAAAACAACACAGCAAGAAGGTTGATCAACTTTTGCTCATCATATTCTCGCGCGAGTTTATGAAAGCTGTACTTGTCCTTCCTTTTGTTAAATGTACTTTCGGAGCTTCTGGACTTTCCATTATATCGAAAGAAGTCATAATCTGAACTAAAATGCAATCTCATTGCAAGATAGATATTGTACGCATCATATCCGTTCATATGGGCAGGCGTGAAGACCTCGGAAGATAGCGAAGCTCGACGGCTTCATGTTCGATTTTGCTTTTGAGTTGATCACCAACAAGAAGGGCAATCACTTCAACTTCAGTGCCACTTTCTTCGCAGTACTGAGTCACGGCTTCAAGATATGAAATATCATGCTTCCAAACAAGGTCTTCAATCTTGTCAGTAAAGACACTCTTCTCTTCTTCGCTAATTCTACCAAGATCAACTTTTTGCATTGCCATAATATAACTCTCCTTTTTATGTACGATCGGAATAAAATCTATGACGACCTATCACTGCAACAAGACGCTTCTTATATGCCCAGTAAGGGCGAACGCGAGTCGAGTGATAGTAGATTGCATTTCTGGCAACAGCGCCAACGGTGTATCCTCTCAGTGCTCTTTCGGCAACACTCACGGCAACTTCCCAAGATTTCTTATCAGCAACTTTATCTGATTTGTTGTCACAATACCAAGAGAACTGACATTTACCATCAGGCTTCTTCTGGTGTACTACAGCACAAACGTCATCAGGAAACTTCTCATCAGCCGTTCGATTAAGAGTCACCTGAGCCACTGCTTCCATACCACGAACAGATTCGCCTCTGGCTTCATGGTAGACGTTTATTGCAAGACATGCAACAGTCCGCTGCCTTTCAACTTGAGTGAGCTTTCGTTGGAGTTGATGCAGTTCCCTTTGCTTTTGGACTTGAGCTTCGCGCTCTTGTTGTAATTGAACTTCTAGCTGTTGGATTCTGGCTAGTTGCTTGTGCGATGCATACGCTGGAATGCAGACGAAGACGACTACTAAAACGCAGAGCATGGCAAATTCGATCAATAATGATTTTGTCATTATCTTTCCCCTTTGTTGGCTTTTTAGAAAAAATCAGATAAGCTCCACCAGACCGTGCTCACGGTCAAGGAACTTATATTCGACCTTGTGCACTCCAAATTGATCGAGTTCATCCAGAATTACTTTTGGATCAAACTCGCCACAGGAGTACACATCGAATTGGATGAGCTTGGGATCTTGTTCGTCCCAACAATGAATAGCAATATGAGAAGTCTCAATGATAACGGCGGCAGTAAGACCCTTGTTGCCGGGAACGTCGACATACTTGGCGATAGGACCAGCACACACTTTCATATCAAGTTTTTGCACAATACTGCGCAGCCATTCAATTACCCACTGTTCATTGAATGGTGCGACATCTACTTCTGCTCGAACGATTAAGTGTTTGTGTACTAATGCCATCTTTGTCTCCAAGTTAATAGGCGCTGGTTGATTCTGTTGCCAAGTCCAACCAGCAAAACTCCGATTAAGCCGCGAGGGCTAAATCAGCATAAACGTCATCGTTTGCGTTTATATTTAATGATTTTAACGTCTTTCTTGACGATTCTCCGCAGTGCTGCTGACCCCTGTCGAATCCAGAACACTCCCACCTAAACACACACACGGAATGCTTAGGTGGAAGTGGGCAGAATTGAACTGCCGTCCAAAGACCTCTCACACTACATCAACGAATTCTTTATTTAGTACAAATTATCCAATCTGATGATATGAATCGAAAGAGCGATCAAAGATATTTTCCAAGCAATATCCAATACTGCATCGAAGATCGCACCAAACAGTTCAAAAGCATCTACTCTCGGGCGAATCATAACAAAGTCTCCAAAGTCTACAGAACTATTATAGCTCAAATTTAATTCAAAGTCAATCTCTGAAACAACCGTAGTGTCCCTGTTCTTTCATGAAGTTCACCAACAGTACAATGCACTCTTTCATGGGCTTCACGAACGTAAGAGGATAAGAGGAAGTTTCAACAGCCATCATGATCACAACGTTCTTCGGAAGCTCTCCGGTATGTTCGTGATACATTACGCCATACGCAGCACCCTGCATAAAGTAGGCTGGAATTGACTCTTCCTTCTTCATGCGCGTAGAAGTCTTGAAGTCGATAACAGACAACTCAGGTCCGCGTTCCTTGGTGATGTAGTCGGCAATACAATCCGGCGTTCCTGCCAGCTCCAGCTTGTCTGAGTACATACCAGACTCAAGAACTCGAATGTTATCTATACGCTCAAGGATGGGTTTGATCTGAACGAACATCTTTTTGTTCAGAACGTCTTCGTCCAGCTGCTGCCAGCTCGGAGGCTGGTTCAAGATATAGTTCTCGATGGTCTTGTGTAGATTGGTTCCGCGACCAGTAGCACGTTTGGAGATAGCATTGGCTTTTTCTTCACCAACTCGCTGGCGCCATTCAAAGATCTCCTTCTTGCCGTGCTTGCCCGTCAACGTAGTGACAGACACGTATGCTTTTCCGGATGGAGTCTGGTATCTACGCTCGCCATCAACCTCAATGCGCTTGAGCTTGGGAAGGTCGAGGAAGTTATGGTTGAAAGTCTTGAATTCCATTATGCATACTCAATTTCAGTTCAATCATTATACCTCATCGAGACTTGAAAGTAAAGATGAAAATAGTTCAAATTTCACTTGACTTTTCAAGCTCGAATCGGTATAATCATACTGTCGGTTTAAGGTTTATATTATCTTTAGAGTCCAGCGTCAATCTTAGCAAGAATATATTGCTTACAAAGACCTGAACGAATTATGTCACGGGCAGTGAATTCAACGAAATCGAATTCTCTCATCCTTTCTAAAATAGAAAGAAACTGTTGCATTCCCTCTCGATCTCTCACCTTGTCAAGATCACTTTGGCGGTAGTCGCCGCAAAAGATCACTTTCGAATTCGTTCCTATTCTTGTGATAATTGTATCAAGCTCAGAGAAAGTACAGTTCTGGATTTCGTCAACAATCACGATACAATTATTTAGAGTCGTGCCACGCAAGAATGATGTGGTAAGAAACTCAAGCTGACCCTTCCTCTTGAGAATACCATACGCATCACCTCGACCAAATAATTGATCTGTGATGATCTTGTATGGTTCTTCATAGACTTCAATCTTTTCTTGAATGGATCCAGGAAGGAATCCAATATCGCGAGAGGGAACGACGCTGCGTAGAATTACGATTTTATCGTATTGGCTTTTCTTTGCGAGAAGCTCATCGTACGCGAGATAGAGAGAGATGAAAGACTTACCAGTTCCAGC
>Ga0181348_1000272_pt1 | contig 21525 bp, 23 predicted proteins | sample Su13VDMM110DN_FD_130092 | JGI IMG/M metagenome (GOLD analysis project Ga0181348, IMG submission 130092) | Freshwater viral communities from Lake Michigan, USA - Su13.VD.MM110.D.N | ecosystem: Environmental > Aquatic > Freshwater > Lake | place: USA: Michigan | collected 2013-07-16
GTCACATTCTGTTTGATTCCTTCTTTAATAGTCCACTTACGACCATCCTCTTCCCAAATATCACCCTCTTTATGATCTTGTTGATTCTTTTCCCAGCCAGCAAGGATTTGAGTTTTATCACCAGTTTTACCGGTAATAATGTTTCTCATCCTTTGAACGTCTTTTTTTGAAAACTCTTTCTTTAACGAAGATTCTTGTGCTTCCATAAACCTATTTTATTCTAAACTTACTTAATATATCTTTTGTTTTATCAATATCTTTGTGCATTATTGCTATACCACCTAATGCTTTCCACGGTGCTAAATTAGACCAATAGTCATCTATTAACATAGAGTTTTTTGGATCTGAAGTCATCATGGCATGCTTTTGTCCTGTCTGAGCAAATAATATTCTTTTAGGCTGTGGGTTAAGGTTATTTTGTATCCACAACTTCTTTCCTTCTTTTGCATATTCAAACTTGCTAGGACTAGTTAATATAATTGGTTTATATTTACCTATAATAGACCATAATTCTTGACCTCCAGGCATCCAATTCATTTTACTCCAGAAAGCAATACCTACTTTATTTACGGCATCTTGAAGAGCTTTAGTACCTTTTTCAGCATAATATTCTTTTGGAGTTTCACCATAAAAATGCTCGAATCTTTCATCAAAGTCACAAAGCACACCATCCATATCACAGAATATCTGTAAGCCATCAAGATTTTCAGCTTCATATATTTGTTTTAAAGTAGGAAGCATTGCTTCATAAATAAGCTCATTTGCCTTTCCATAATCTCTCATTAAAACTCCTGCTATAGAGTTAGCTTCATTTTCTACAGGAGAACCTGTACTACCATCATTGTCTCCTTTAATCATTCCTAATTCATGCTGTCTATGATGAACAAGTTCATGACATAAAGTTCTAAGAAGGTCTGCAAGATTTCTATTACCAGTATAAACTATTAAACTCTGCTCTTCAGGATTATACTGTCCAAAGCTGCGCTTTTTAACTGCCCAGTCTCTATCATTAGTATATTCAATAGGAGGTATTTTATTTATTTGTAAATGATCTTTACAAAATTGTATAAAATCCTCAAGTATATCTTGCTTTTGTTTATCCGTCATTTTATTATCTTAAGTAGTCTTCCAAATACATTTTTTGCCACTCCTTTATTATAAGCTGCGTCAGGTATGAATTTAGTAAAGTCTTCAAAATTACCTGTCTTAATAGTCGCCCTCATCTGAGTTGCTGATATTCTACCAAATTTATCTTGTATAACTTCAGGCCTTACTTTATTAGGAAATCTTTTTTGTATAGAATCAAAGTATCCTAACTCATTTTGCTCTTCTTCTCCTGATGCAACATATACTGGATCAACATCTGGGTTCTGTGCTATAAAAGCAAAAATGTCTTTTATTGGTGTAGACTCTTTAGATATTGATAAATCTATTTTAGGATTTGGTTCTGCTTTAAGATACTCTTGCCAAATATAAAGAGAGTCTTCAGGAGTTATACCGTACTTAGTAACATTAGATATAACAACATACACTTTATTAATATAATTTAGAGACGCTAAATACTTTGCAGCTTCAAAATGTCCTTTATGAGGAGGTTTAAATTTACCAGGGTAAAAACAAGGTCCTACGTCTGGTGATCCTTCTTTTAATATAGCTTCTGCTATTTCTTTTCCTATCTGTTCTACGTTAATCATGACTTAATAAATGATTTAGCTTTAGTCACAACTTGGTTCATATCTGAACTCTTTAACTCTTCTACTTGATTTTCTATCTCATCAAATTGATCTGCTAATATATCTATTTGCGTATCAACTAATTGTTTTGATTTAGCTATTTCCTCAGGGCTTTTTTCTTTACCTGGTTCTTTTCTAAAGGTTGATTTAAACTGTCCAGAAGAGAGTAGTTGCTCAAAGAATTCCTTTAACTTACCAGATTTATATGCTGCTTGAAACTGATAAACCATCTTTTGCTCCTCTGGAGTTACTCCTGTGTCAACAAGATAGAAGTTATTTCCAAACATATTTTTATATGTAGAAATATTTTTATATACCTTATTCCAACTAGAAAGAACGCCGACAGTTGGCACTTTTCTTTCACGTTTAAAGTTACGCATAAAGCTAACAATGGGATTAGTATACACTATGATCATCATAACATCATAACCTGAATCGGCTATATTCTGAACCCTCGCAGTATTTGTTCCAGTAGTATCATATATAAAGCTTTTACCAGACTTAACTGCATTAGGTAGGTCTACCTTCTCTATTTGGCTAGATGCTTTAGCTAGGTTATTATACATAGCGCTATCTTGATCCTCTACGTACTTATCAGCATTGAGTTCTTGCCATCCAGCTTTTTGTAGATCAGATTTAATCTGTTTTACAAATGTAGATTTGCCAGCACCGGCTCCACCAGACATTACTATTGCTTTAGGTTGGTTCTGTATCTCTTTTAATAAGTCACGTAGTTTAATCATACTGGTAATAAATATTAATCAGAAAGTTTAACCGTGTTAGGAAGAGTAAGAAGTTCAATATCAGTTTCAGGATGCATGATTTTGTATGTTTCGTAAGTATGTAAAAACATATCAAAGTACTCATCAAGAGTTTTTTTACCTTCTATAATCTCCCAACCTGCTCCTTGCATCTTCTTATTTGTCTTATCTGGACCTCTTTTACTTGACTTTAACCATATAATACCATTCCTATCAACCTTTTGAAGATACTTTTCTTCATATGCTTTAGTATAGGCTGCCATTTGAAGGTGATAACTTTCATGAATATTATTAGATGTTTTAATATCTAACAACCACTTTTCTCCATTAATCTCAACCAAAAGATCTAGAGTGCCAGAGTACTTATGAGTATCTGAATACATGAATTCTTCTGATAGTAGTAGGGTTGGCTTATAAGTTGTCCAGAACTCTGTAAAAGAAATTATCATTTTCCATACATGAGTGTGATAATTAACTCTACCATCAGATTCAATCCAACGAATTTCTTCACCACGCAAGAACTTTTCCGCGGCTGTATGGACTTGAGTTCCCTCATCACCAGCCCGGCGCATAACAATATCAGCATTATGGCCCATATCTTTAAGCCATGTTTCGAAAAAATAACCCTTTGGAAAGTATCCAAGAATTGTGGTAACTGAAGGATAAAAAATTCCTGGAGACCTTTGATAATAGCGTGAATCATGCAATGTAATTTGTCTAAGTTCAGGATCGGTTTCTACAATTCGCTTTAAGAATTTATCTTTGTGGATATTCTTATTTTGCTCTATCATATTAGCTGTATTTTTTTGAGAAGTAGATCACTAAATGAAAGTGGCTTCGCATTATGTAGTAACTTGGTCATGTTTTCAAAACCAAGTTCAGAAGGATCTTTCCCTTCTAGTTCAATTAAATATACTTCTTTCCCATGATTGAGAAGATTTTGTGAATAATCTAAAGCCTCTTTCAAGGCGTCTTTGTCTAATGCTAAATATATAGTTTTTACTTCAGATTCTACTAATTTTAACATGAGTGACTTAGGAATAGTCTTTCCAAATAAAGGAACGGCATTTCTACGAATAGCAATTGCATCAAACATACCTTCGCATAATATTACAGGAACAGACCAATTAATAAAGTACTCTAGACCAATAAGTTCTGTCTTATTACAACTAGGAGCATCATACTTACGTCCTGGGTCATTCTCAAATGATCTTGCTATGAAGTAGTTAATATTACCAGCTTTATCATATGAAGGAACTATTATCCTATTTCTATACCTTCCAGTCTTACAATAACCGATATTGTATTTTATAATATCATTTTGATCTATACCTCTTTTCTTTATATAGGCTAGTGCATGTCTAGATTCTAGTGACTTATCTGACTCTGCTAGAGAAAGAAATTCCTGGGGAAGGGTTACTTTATCTGGTTTAGTGGTATCAATCCTTGTATTGTCTCCTTGAAAATAGTTCTTCATCTCGAGTATCCTCTCTGTTGGAGCATCTATTTTATTTAAGAGTGATACAGGAGTTTTACCCTTGGTAGCTGGATGGCAAGTCCAACAATTATATTGTCCAGACTTGATATTAACAATAAGTTTAGGGTTATGGTGCTTACATACTGGGCAATAAAACGCATAGTCCATAGTTGTTTTAGAGCCTTTACCTTTTCCTAAAACAGTCTCTAATAATCCAAGTACTAGTAACTCTTTATCCATTCTATAAATATAAGACAAAAAAACGACATAAAAAAATATTTATTAAAATAAATTTTTTTGTTTCAATAATTTGTTGTATATTTAGTTAATATTAACGCCGTATACTCAGGCTCTATGCCATAGCTTGGTTAAATTCCATGAGTGAGTTTTAGAATGAGTAAGCAATACGGCTACCAGGAGTTAAGACTAAGTATAATGCTTCAGGTATATAAACATAGTTAACAGAGAAGGTTTAAAATAATATCGGCCATATCCGACGGTTTAGTCCGCTAAAGGGTTTTAAATATAAGTTGTTAGCAATAATCAAAGTCAATCACACTCTAAAAAAGGTCAAATACCTTTAAACTAGCCTATTGTATGAACCTAGAAGATATTAAAATAGACGATAGCAAGATAACAGAAAAAGAATTAGATGCAATATATATTTATTTATCAATGTCATTTGAATCTATGGCAAAAGAAGAAAAATTAATGTGGATTAATATAATGCAAAAAATAGATAAACAGTTTTATGAGAATTAAATTAACAACTCTAAAAGATTGTGATCGATGTAATAAGTTAAAAGAGGCTCTTAAACAAAATAATCTAGACTATTCTTTTACAACTTGTGAAAACGATCCAATTAATTGTGATAACTTAGAAGCATTAATAAATGTTACTAATTATCCAATAACTTTAATAGTTGATACAAATGATAATATTCTAAAGATATTATATTTAGTAAATGATTATAATGAACTAGGTAAAAAATATAACTTAGGAGGTAATATACAAGGAATTCCTTTACACTCTATAGAACAAATGTTACAGTATGTAAAAAATAAATTATATTAGTAGTATGAGATACAAACAATTAATTTTAAAGAAGATATTCGAGCTAAACAATCTATTAAATGTTCAAAGAGCAATGCTTTCTGATAACAGGCCTAGAGAAGAATTTGTAAAGCAAATAGAGAAACAGGTTCAAAAGGTTCAAGAAATGGAAGTTCTAATAAATACAGAACAAGAATCATTTTAAATAATAAGGTATGAAAAAATTACAACCTGAACAGATTATAGAAAGTCTGGATAAATTCTATGCTATCATTGACAAGTACATTGGAGATAGTAGACGGGACAAACTTAAACAGTTTTACAAATCTGTAGAAGATACTTTATTACTATCTCCTGCGTCTACAAAGGCTGATCATCATAATGCATTTGCTGGAGGTTATTTAGATCATGTTATTAGGGTTATTGAAGGTTCTTTAGTATTTGAAAAGGTATGGGATAAATTCGGCCAGAAAAAAAACTATACAACTGAAGAATTAGTATTTGCTGCTATTAATCACGATTTAGGTAAATTAGGTACTAATGATGAGCCTATGTACCTTCCTAATGATTCCCAGTGGCATATTGAAAAGCAGGGAGCCATTTATAAGTATAATCCTAATATAACATATATGAGAGTTGCCGATAGAAGTTTATTCTATCTTCAGCAAGCAGGTATTCCAATGACTGAAAATGAATACATAGCAATTAAAATTCATGACGGGTTGTATGAAGAATCAAATAAAGCATACTATATAACTTATAATAAAGATAATGATTTAAGATCTAATATCGCTTATATATTGCACCATGCAGATTTAATGGCTAGCAAAATAGAAGTTCAAAATAAATAATATATGACAATAGGAATAATCGCATCTATTTTATGGGTAGTATCTATAGTAGGATATGTAATTTGGAATCTTTTCCAAAAAAACAAAAGACTTGAATCTATTATTATTACTCAACAGATCTTTATTAATGGTATGAAAGAATCCATGAAAGAAGTTAATATTGCTGCTAATCAAATTGATTCACAAATCTGGGTTCAATCAGATCCTGAGTTTTTAAGCCTTATGGAGAATGTAAAAATAATGCAGAGTAAAATTAATGAATTTATAGAATCTTAGTATGAGTGATATAGTAGCAGTTGAAGAAGAGGTATTACTTACCAAAAAGGGTGAGCCTAGAAAAAGAAAGCCAAAAGTAAAAAATAATTATTTTACCTCTGATACAGAGGAGGCTATTCTTAGATATAGAAGTTCAAAAAGTATTGCTGACAGGAATAGGATATATAATAAAGATATTCATTATGGGTTTTATAAACTTGTAGAGAATATTATCCACACTTTTAAGTTTTACTATACTGAGGTAGATAATATTGAGGACCTTAAGTATGAGGTTATTTCTTTTCTTTTGCAAAAGTTAGATCTATATGACCAGTCAAAAGGTAAAGCATACTCATATTTTGGTACTATTGCCAAAAGGTACTTGATCATATATAATCAAAAGAATTATAAAAAACTAATATCTAAAGCAGAGATTGGTGAACAGTATGATGACAATGCCCTTTTAAATAGTATAATAGTAAAAGAGCCAGAACCAGAGCTAGACAAGTTAGGTGTGGTCGAGCTTTTTATCAAATATGTAGATGGCAACCTTATGGAGTTATTTGACAAAACTGAGGAGCTGAAGGTCGCTGATGCTATTCTAGAGATCTTCAAGAAGAGGGAGAACATAGACATTTTCAATAAAAAGGCAGTCTTTATATATGTAAAAGAAATGACCGATACTCAGTCAAATACTATTACCAAAGTAATCAAAAAGTTAAAAACAATATACAAAACTATCCTTGACAATTACTTGGAAAATAATGATTATTAATATTTATTCTAAAAAGTCATGGAACTTGATAAGGAAATATTTAAAGGAAAAACAGTTGGAGATCTTGTAGAGGAGGTATATAATAAGCAAAAAAACCAAGATTCCTCACTAAAACAGGAGATCATGAGGCTTGTCGATATGATTGAAACTCCTGGAGACGCTATTGTAATTGTACCGCTGCTTAAAGGATTTTTTGATTCTAGCCTTAAGAATGATGAAGTTTTAATGAAGTTAATTAGCCTTTTCCAGAAGGCTGCAGCAGAAAAAAAGGATGGAGCAGAGGATAGTGGTATACTAACAGAAAAGGATATCGCCCAGTTATTTAGTGATGTTTCAAATATAAAAACAAGAGATCATAAACAACTACCACAAGCATAATGGCATACGAATTAATATCTCCAATAAACTCTGCTGCTGGTCAATCTAATGGCCAGTACTTTGTAATTGGTAGAGTTAAGAAGATTGTTATGGGTCCTTTTGTAGGTAATACAAAGATACCTGATCCTGATTATAACCATCCTGGAGATGTAGGTAAGATTAAATATGAGCTTCTTTATTCGCCTTTGGCAACATCTAAGGCACTTGCAGTATCTGAGCCTGCCTATCCAATATTCTCTTTTATCAAACAGCTTCCTGTTGTAAATGAGATTGTTCTTATATTAGGAGGTCCTACTGAAAAACTTAATGATTCTACAAAAAACCAACAGTTTTTTTACTTTCCCCCATACTCTTTATGGAACCATGTTAATCATGGAGCATTTCCTAATATGTCAGAATATGCAGATTATTTGAATAAATTTTCAAATCAACCAGGTTATTCAGGTACTGCTACTCAAGGACCAAAGCTTCCTTTAGGACCAACATTTCAAGAGCAAATTGTAAGAAATCTAAGACCTTTTGAAGGAGATAGTATTTTAGAATCAAGGTATGGCCAGTCAATAAGATTTGGAAGTACAGTTCCTGTAATGAAAAATTTTAATACATGGTCTAATTCTGGAAAAAACGGAGACCCTATTACTATTATTATAAATAAACAAGGAAGCAGACCTGGACTTGGAAAGTTTGATAATATGGTAGAAGATATAAATAAAGACGGATCTTCTATATACATGACTAGTACGCAAGAGATAAATATAGAAGACTTAAATTATTTTCCACTAGCCTCTTTTGGAACAAATATAACTCCACAGAGCCAAAATATATTACAGATACAAACGCCTCCTTTATCAGATGAATCTATATCAGCACAATTCCAGGATGAAAACAGTATCAAATAATGTATAAACCAGAGTTTCCATATAAAGGTAATCAGCTAATCCTATCTTCTGAAAGGGTTTTAGTGCATGCTAAGTCTGATGCTATTTTCTTATTTGGTAAACAGGCTGTATCTCTATCATCAACAAAGACTATTAATTTAGATGCAGTTGATAAAGTACTTATAGACTGTAAAGTAATCGAACTAGGTGCTAAAGCACAAACACTAGGACAGCCAGTTGTTTTAGGTAGGAATTTAAATACTCAATTAGCATTACTTTTAAAAGAAATAGCTTATGCAGGAACTCTTATGGCACAGGCTTCTGAAACAGATCTTGGAGCTAGTATGCAATTAATAGCAAATGCAGGACAAATAATAAATAAAGAAGCCTCTAGATTATCACAGGTTTTAAATAGCGGGTTTATATTATCTAAAAATACATTTACTAGATAGTACAATGATAACACTAAATCCAAATATAGCAAAAAATGTAGCTAAGGCACAAGCTGATCCTAAAGTAAAAAAAGGATTTGTTAACTTAGGTAATAATAAGCTAAACATAAATACTACAACTGCTAAAGGTTTAGAAAAGGCTATAGGTATAATAGCCAAGTTTATTATTAATGCGCAAGGAAAAACTAATGGTATACTGTATGGACAATTTAAATTACAAGAGGGAGAAGGTAATCTCATACAAAGAGCATTTGATAGAGGGATAGATAACTTATTAACAGATATTGCTGATGTTGACTTTTGTAATATTATAAATTACGGAATAAATCAAATATCAGGAAGTGCACAATTTAATCCTGGTTCAGATTCTATACCAACAGATCCATTAGGTAAAGCAAAATGGAATTTACAAAATGCAGCTTTTAAGGTGCAATCAAAAATAGATCAATATAATGCTAGTTACGGAAGTACTAATAATCCTGAAAGTAAATTAGGTTTATATACTCTAATAAAACAAGTAAATGATGGATTCTCTACAGTTTTAGCACCTGGTATAGGATTTAATGATCCTTTATTAATTGAAACTTTTCCACAAATTTCATTAGCTACAAATTTTATAAACGGAATATCTACTTCATTTAACAATTATAATAGTGTAGATGATATACCAAGTTCTGATGTATCAAAAATACTAAACACAATAGATAAAATAAAATTCTACTGTGTTGCTATACAAGGTTTAAATAGTCCAGCTAATCTTATTAGTTTAGTTGATACATCTTTAAATGGAAAAGTTCAAGATGAAATAGCAAAAATAACTAAGCTAATACCAATTAATCAAGTTCCTAGAGTTTTAAAATCTATATTAAAAGTAGCAAACAATATAAATTCAGTAGGACAAAATGCTATTAAATATATTAATACTGGAAGATTACTAGTTAAACTATTAATTTCATTAGTACAGATATTCAATATTATAAAAGCTTTCATAGCTACTATAATTATACCTAGCTTTTTTGGAACAAAAGGTGCCGATGTTGTTTTAAATGATACATACCAACAAAAATTAACAGAGTTAGGACAGAAAAAACTAATAAAGAGACTAAATCAAATTAATGCTGTTTTAAATTTAATGGCTATATTTGTTACATCTTTAGTAGCAGGTATGGGTAGCATTATAGGAAAGCTTAATCTAATCCTATTAAATATAGAGAACTGTAACAATATAGATCCAGAATTAAAACAAGACCTTATTGACACTATTAACAATTTATCAACAACAGCAAATTTACTACAGGAATTTCTGGATGGATATAATAAAGTTAATGAGGCTAAGACAAATCAGTTTGGTGAATATACTATAAAAATAATAACTGAAGAGGTAACTGATGAAGGAATATCTATTAAAAGAAGATACGGAATTGCTTTAGATAATAATTTAAATCTTGTTGTAGAATCCACTCCAACATTTGCTTCTCTAGATCTTATTATAATAAATGAAGTAAAAGCTCTTCTTGTATCCAAAGGATTTGTTAAATCGGATTTAGGAAATCTTTCTGCAGAAGATACAACCACAATTTTAGAGGCTATTCAGTATTTAGATGATGATTCAATTGATATAGGAAATATACAATTTAATACCCAGGATATAGAAGAGATGAAAAAGCAAGATGCAGAATTAGGATTAACCGATTTCATAAATAATCTTCCTGGTGGCAAGGCATTAAGGAAGAAGGTAAGGAAGATGATGGGGCAAAAATCAGAATCCCTTAAGTCAGATTTAGCCTCAACAGATCCAAACAGAAAATATTCTGAAGGTATAACACCAAATGTATCTAATATCATAGAGTAAATTTAAAAAAATAATATTTATAATATATGGCACAAGTAGAGGCACTTAGAAAACTAATAAGAGAAGAACTTAGGGCAGTTCTTAAAGAAGAGCTTCCAAAGATATTAAAGGAAGTTAAGGTTCCAGTTACTATAGACCAAAAGAAAAGCCTTCAGGAACAGGTTAAATCAAAGATTCCTGGAACACTAAATACTTATGCGGCCCCTAAGCCTATAAAGTTTGCAGATAACCATCCTATGTCTGCTTTTTTAAATGACACAGCTAAAACTATGTTGAATGAAGATTTTAGCATGACAACAGATGATGTCCATCCTGGAATGGGTTTTCAACCAAAAGAAGTAAAGGTTGGTAGTGTTGAAGGAATGCTAGGAAGTGCAAGAACAAGTTCAAATATAGACGCAGTTCAGATAAATGAGGTACCAGATTTTACAGGATTAATGTCAAAACTTAAAGCACAAGGACAAATTTAATGGCATACGGATTAAAGAAAATATCACCCTTAGACCTTAAACCGTCAACAGCGATTGGAGTTATGATTCCATTTTCTGCTCCTGCTGTATTTTCTTCTGTGTATACAACTAAAGATCAGATTAAGTATAATATAATAAATTATCTTTTAACAGATCCTAGAGAAAGGCCTTTTAATCCTACTTTTGGTGCTGGTTTAAGAGCTAGGCTTTTTGAACAAATTAATCAAATGACCTTTGATGAAATTAAACAATCTATAAGGACTCAGATGGAAAATTATTTTCCTCAAATAGAAATTGTCACGTTAGATATAATAGGAAATGCAGACTATAATTCAATAAATATAAAATTTAGTTACAGACTATTAAGATCAAATGAAAATGATTCAGTTATATTGACTATACAAAATATGTAAAAATGCCCAACCAAGTTGATATAAAATATCTAAATAAGGACTTTAGCTCATTTAAATCTGATTTGATTGAGTATGCTAAATCATATTACCCAACGGTATATAATGATTTTACTCAACCTTCACCAGGTAGTATGTTCATTGAGATGGCATCATATGTTGGTGATGTACTATCTTTTTATCTTGATAATCAGCTTCAAGAAACATTTTTACAGTATGCAAAACAAAAGAATAATCTTTACAGTTTAGCCTACATGTTAGGTTATAGACCTAAAGTAACTTCTGCTGCCTTAGTAGATCTAGATGTCTATCAACAAATACCAGCTCAATCATCTGGATCGGCTACTATCCCTGACTTCTCTTATACAATGATTATAGAACAGGGTATGCAGGTTAAATCCAATGTTAATAACTCAGTATTGTTTTATGCACCACAAAAGGTAGACTTTTCTACTTCATCATCTTATGATCCTACGACTCTAGAAGTATATACTATTAATGGAAGTAATGTTCCTACATCTTATCTGTTAAAGAAAACAGTTCAATGTTTATCTGGACAGCTTAAAACCCAAGCATTTTCTTTTGCGGCACCTGAAAGATTTACGACTATAACTATACAGGACTCTAATATAATATCCATTCTTGAAGCAAAAGACTCAAGTGGAAATACGTGGTATGAAGTACCTTATTTAGCCCAAGATTATATATTAAAGCCAGTACAGAATACAGCAGTTAATTATCCTAGCTTGTACCAATATCAGAATCAAGTTCCATACATGATTCAAAAAATACAAGTTCCTAGAAGATTTGTATCTAGGTTCAGAGGTGATGGTTCATTAGAAATAGAATTTGGTTCTGGAATAAACTCTGCTGCTGATTTAACTATTCTTCCTAATCCTAATAATGTTAGTGTCGGTTTAACTGGTGGTGGTTTAAGCACTCTATCTAGTTCTTTTGATCCTACTAACTTTGTTACAACTCAGACCTATGGAGTAGCTCCAAAAAACACAAGTATAACATTCCAGTATTTAGTAGGTGGTGGTGCTCAAGCAAACGTATTATCAAATCAACTTACTGATATCGCTTCATATACTGTATCAGGTAATACAACTTACCAGAATACAATAGCCGTAAGTAATCCTAATCCTGCCTCAGGTGGTGGAGATGGTGATACAACAGAAGAGTTAAGATTTAATATAGCTAATGAGTTCCCAACTCAGTTAAGGGCGGTTACTCAACAAGATTATCTTGCAAGAACTTTATGCATGCCTGCTCAATATGGTAAGGTATCTAAAGCCTATGTTACTAAAGATGATGCTATTTTTAATAACTACTTTAATGGTGATGTTAGTAATAAAGATCAAGTACTAGTTAGTCTTTATGTATTAGGATTAAATAGCTCTAATCAATTAGCAGATCCTTCCCCAGCAATACTTAAAAATATACAAACATATTTATCAGATTATAGGATGTTAACAGACGCAATCAATATTAAACCTGCATATATAATTAATATTGGATGCAACTTTGATATAGTGATTAGACCAAACTATACAAGTCAAGATGTAATTGCTAGATGCATTTTAGCTTTACAATCTTTCTTTAATATAGATAATTGGCAAGTAAATGAACCTATTTTATTAGGAGATGTTTATTCATTATTAGATACAGTAGAAGGAGTTCAAACAGTTAAAGATATAAGAATAGTAAATAAATCAGGAATAGAAAACGGATATTCAAAGTATTCATATGATGTTCAAGCAGGTCTTTTAAATGGGGTTATATACCCATCATTAGATCCTTCTATATTTGAATTAAAATATCCAAACACAGATATTCAAGGTCGCGTAGTAACAATATAAAAAAAGAAAAATGGCCGTATATAAAATATTTGCTTCTGCTGATGCTGGTTTATATTCTAGTGATCCTGCATTAAATACAGGCTTAGATGAAATACTAGAAGTCTCTGTTAAAAATAGTAATACGCCTCTAAACTATTTTGTAGATCCTATTCCTGTTCAAGGAATATTATCTGATGATTTAAGAAGATCTTTATTATTATTTTCAGATTCAGATATTGCAACACTAAAAACATATACAACAGGATCTTGGAAAACTAATCTTAGATTATACTTAGCTAATGCTGAAAACTTAAATACTTCGTATAGCTTAGAAGTTAGGCAAGTATCTCAATCATGGCAAATGGGAACAGGTAAATTAGCTGATTCTCCTCCAACAAGAAACGGTGTTTGCTGGTATAATAGTATTGCATATTTTTCTTCTGCAAGTAATTGGGGAAACGGATCTTATTATTTAACAAATGGTGGTGGTTCTTGGACTAATTTATCTACTACTCAATCTTTTGGATACAGAGACAGTAAAGATATAAATGTAGATGTTAGTCAAATTGCAGATACTTGGTTTAGTGGATCCAGAGGAAATTATGGATTTATAGTAAAGCATCCAGATTATATAGAACAAAATTCAGGAAGCTATATAGCCTTAAGCTTTTTTTCTGTAGATACTCACACAATTTATCCTCCAACGTTAGAAATAAAGTGGGATGATAGTTCATATATTACTGGTAGTTTGAGTGTATTAGGAAATAGTAATAGTGTTATTACATTAGCAAATAATTTAGAATCTTTTAAGTATGGTACTACTAAATATAAGTTCTTAATCAACTCAAGAGATACATATCCTGCTAGAGTATTCACAACATCATCTTTGTATACAACTAATAAAGCGCTTCCACAAGCTTCTTATTGGTCTTTGCAAGATGTAAAAACAAATGATATTGTAGTAGACTTTGACACAAATTATACTAAGATAAGTTGTGATGGTACTAATAGCTATTTTAACATATATATGAATGGTTTAGAACCAGAAAGGTATTATAAGATCTTAATAAAGACTATACTATCTAATGGTGAAATATACGAGGTAGATAATAACTTAATATTTAAATTAGTTCAATAATGGCTAATGTTGATTTAGTAAAAGAAGTTTATGGTGTTAATACATATACAAAAGCAGTTAGTGTTAAGTTTAGCGAGTTAATTAAACCACAAGCTGAAACTACTGCTAGTATTGTAACTGTAGATGATTTCTTTGAATATTATGATCAATTATTTTTTGATATCCCGGTGGATGGAACAATTAATTCTCATGTTTATTTAGTAGAAAGAAGCCAACAATACATTGGAGGATCTGTAATAGATGCTGAAAAACAGGCATTGATTGAAGAGATTAACTCTCTTCGTCAACAGTTATTAGATCTTAATCAGACATTTACAAACATTAATGATATAATATAATGGAATTAGTTAACGTTACATATAGCGGTGAGGGAATGCAACCAGTGGATTTATCTATTATAGATAAGCCGTTAGTTACTTCTAATTATATAAATACCCAATTTGGTGCCGCAGAAGACTATTTGGAGCTTTATATATATGATGAAAATAGTACGTTACTAGAATCTGATTACGACGCTTTTGATTACTATCCGTATTTAACTGCCAATCCTAAAAATAATAAGTACTCTTCTTTAGTACTAGATCCTGAAACAGATCTTAGAAACAGAGGATACAATAGAGGAGATTTAACTGCACAATACAACTTTTATAAGAAGCTATTTAATTCTAAATACGGAGTATTTTATTGGATTAAAGAAATATCAACATCAAGAACAGAAATAAAACTTGCATCACAAGTACTTAGTTCTACTGATATAAAAAGTGGTTTTAATCAGTACCAAGGATACATAGCGACTAAAAATTATTATCCAGTATTTTATCTTAACTTTGGTAATAACAATGTAATATCTGCAAATAATGTAGCTTATACAGAAGATGCCAATGGTGCTTATTTAGTTATCAAATTATATCAACCACTACCAGCAGATTTTGATATTAAAAGTCAACTATGGATAGTTGATAAAGTTGCAGAGTCTGTTAGTTTTAATGTTACTATTCAAATTGAATCAGAAGTAACTCAACAACTTAATAGACTTAGAGGTCCAAATTTTAATGTTAGAATAAATGATAAGAACGGACAAACAACTCCCTACTACTCTTATAATAGCTTATTAAGTAGCCCCGTAACTTCATCATTTCAAAAGTTATTAAGCTATTATCAAGATAGATCAGTTGCTATTAATGTTGATTATTCTAACTTTTACAACTTTATACATTGGTCTAGTGCAGTAGAGAGGGTCAGTAATTTTGTTTATAAGCTTCAACTAATAGAAGATTATACTGAACAAGAATATAGTCAGTCATTAGTAACTGGTGGAACCGCTAATACACTTATTGCATCATCTTCTATAAGTTATACTAGACAGGCAATAAATAATATTATAGAAAAGTTTGATACATACGAATACTTTTTGTATTTTCAATCTTCAAGTTGGGCATGGCCAAAAGCAACATCAATCCAACCATACCAATTGTATGGAACAACATCTTCTCAGGCCCTTAACTTTTTAGGTGGTGTAAATAGTATACCTACTGCAACTACGCAGTCTTTACTATTTAGTGCGTCGTACTATGACTCAACTAATAAAGATTTACTTCATAATTCTATACCTCAGTATTTATTAGACGATCCAAGTAACCAGCCTTTTGTGACTTTCCTTGACATGATAGGACAGCACTTTGATAATATTTGGCTATACTATAAAGATCTATCTAATAGATATAATGCTACCAATAATCCTGATACTGGGATATCAATAGACGTGGTTTCAGACGCGCTGAAAGGCCTTGGAACTCAGTTATATACAAACTCAAATGTATCAGATAACCTCTATTACACGCTGTTTGGAATCAATCAGGATGGCAGCTTACTTCCTCCAACAGGCTCAGAAAAAATAACTACTATAGGTGGAAAGTATGTTACTTCAAGTTTAGCTACGCTTCCTGCAAAAACAATTCAACAAGAATTATATAAAAGGCTTTATCATAATCTACCTTATCTACTTAAAACAAAAGGAACTCAAAGAGGAATAAAAGCTCTCATAAGTACTTTTGGTATACCTGAGGAAATACTAGATGTTAAAGAATTTGGTGGAGCTCCTATTAATTCATTAGATGGTATATATGATCTTGATTCATCAGATTATAAAATAGCAATTGTAACAGGATCAAACGGAAATGTAACTAGTAGTTTAACTATATCCTCTAGTTTGTTATCCCCTTATGTCTCTCTACAGTACTATCAAAATACAAACAGAATAAATTCAACAGATGTTGAAGTCGGATTCTCCCCAGCAAATACTATAAATAACAATATATCTTCCTCATTAGGATTTTTTGACATAAATCAATTGATAGGATCTCCTGGATATATGTATTCTGAATCTTACACGCCTTTAGTAAGTGCTAGTAACTCTTACTTCTCTAGCTATACTCAACCTAATAGTGTTTGGGAATATATAAGACTTTTAAAGTTTTATAATAATTCACTATTTAAAATGATAAAAGATTATGTACCTGCTAGAGCAAATCTATCTACAGGTATTATAGTTAAGTCACATATGTTAGAGAGAAACAAGTACGCTAGATATGAACCTAGCATGAGTTTCCAAGACTATTCACAGTCTATAGATATGATTAATATCTCTGGGTCTGGTGGAGGTTCTTTAAATTATTCAACTGCTTGGTCTGGATTTATTACTTGCCTATCTGGATCTATTGTGGTCTCTAGTTCTAATGGAATAGAGAAATATACTGGTGAACTTAGTGGTTCTCAAATAGAAGTAACTAATGGAAGCGCTTTTGACCAAAGAGAATCTTCTAATCTTCCAGGATCAGGATCTGAATATATTAAAGTAAATCTAGGAGCTTTATATCAAAACGTAACGCAATCAGTAAGATCTAATATATTATGGGATTTAGATTATAGTTCAAATCAAACAACACCTGTTAATATTGGAGTTATTACTAAATCTATAAACGATTCACTAGTAAATAATTACGATACTGTTAATAATCCAAATAGTGCATATGCATATGTACAAGATTATAACTACAATTTAAAAAGGTCTATAATACCTAGATACTCTGGATCACAAAACGTAAGTGCTAAATATACATACTATACTAACGGAGATGATTCATATGGTAAGACTGCTGCAATAGATAAAATAAAATATCAATATGCGTACCTAATTGATATCTATTCTGCTTCAGCATATCTACCGAATAGATCTAACGCACAAATAAAATATATAATACAAGATAGCCAAGATGTACTTGATTTAACTAAAGCAAACAACAATATATTCTCTGTTCAAAATATATTTAAATCAGGTGAAACAACAAACATATCTTTATTTAATTATAATGAAAATAATCCTTATACTCAACAGTTAGTTAATAATCCAACTTTAGAGATATTTGAAGGGGGTTTTAGATATCTTCCAATCTTACATAATCTTAGTGGATCTCAAACATACCAAACATATGAACTATCTAATCCTATAGAATTTACTTCGACTGCTAATGTTGGAGGCGGAGGCGTAATTCCACAAGAAGATGATCCTTGGGTTCAACCGGGTGACTGGATTGTTAGTTTGTGGTCAAATGAGCAAGCATACGGAGGAACTAGTGATTATAGAATTTATGTATCCGCTTCATATATAGGAGGCATTTTATTACCTCCGTACAATGTTACTATCAATGTCGTTACTAATTTAGATATTTTTACATATGCGAACTGTGTAGGGGGTCCAAGTAATATAAGTATCCTAGTAGCATCTGGCTCAGGTAGTGGAATTACAATTGTTGCAGATCCTTATAGCCTATTAAATTCTCTTAGTCCATCAGGAAATGGTAATGGATATAGTGCTCATCCATTAAGTCCATATTATGTTGCGCCTGATCATTGGCCTAGTGGAGTGCCGAATTGTCCAGTTACAATAACTGGATTTAGCACCTCAGGAGCAAGTGCTGGTGGAGGATCCTCTACTTCTACGTACTATACCTCTTTTATAACAAGTTCACAACCGTGTTTATATATTATCAGTGAGTCAAATCAATTAGTGTTCAATTCAGAATTAGCATATTATTACTCTAATGGAATAACATATCAATCAACTTCAGATCCTTATTGGGGTGTATCAGGTTTACAACCAACTATACTTCCTTTTACTTTAAATGTAGGAGATAGAATATCTTTTTATGATTCTTTTTCTAATCTTGCTTGGGATGAAAGATTTGAATATACAATTAAAAATGTTATATTTACAGGATCAGGTATTAGCGGATCAAGAATATATACTGAATTAGATAGGCCTGTAAATCTAGCATTATTTAACTCGTCATCTATTATTCCTATAGATAGTTTTTCTAAAGCACCATGGAAAGCTTGCAGATATATTGTATTTAAACATGTACCAGATGAAACAAATATTATGCTTAGATATAATCCAAAAGATTCTAACATACTTGAAAATGGATTACTATTCCCTCAATATATAGATCCACTTGTACAGGCAAATGCAGGTAATACTATAAAAGCATTAAAACAGCAAAACTTAATAGATCCAAATTCAAATATACTAATTTTTGAATAGAGTAAACAAAACAAAAATCGAGTATATTTATTTAAAAGCCCAATTTATATGTCATATTTAAGCAATTCATCAGTAGTAGTAGACGCTATTCTTACTAAAAAAGGAAGAGAACTCTTATCCAGAAATGATGGCTCATTTAGAATTAGCCAATTTTCTTTATCTGATGACGAGATAGACTACACTCTATATAATCCATTCCATCCATCTGGATCTGCTTTCTACGGTGAAGCAATTGAAGCTATGCCAATACTTCAAGCCTATCCTAATGATGTAGAGATCATGAAATATAAATTGATAACTCTTCCTAGAGGAACAGCAAAAATACCTGTTCTTGATCTTGGATATAGTAATATCAATATACGTCAAGGATCTTCTCTTTCTATAACTCCTCAAACACTTAACTACTTAGGAGCAAATTCAACATTTGAGCAATCTGGATATGTTGCTACTATAGGAGATGTTAGAACAATGAGCTCTTTTAACGGTGTAGGTATTAATACTCCAGAAGCAACTAGCTTGAATTCTACTACAACTATTGGAACTAACGTAAGTAAGACTGTAATAGGAACCACAATTAATATTACTGCAACAACTATCAATACTTTATTTGGAGCTAATACAGCATTGTATACTACATTGGTAGTAGTTGGTCGTGATTCCGGCGCTAGAATAAGTATCCCTGTAACTATTATAAAAGTTAACTAATAATAAATTAATATATGTCATTCACGAAATTAGATCCAACAGATTTTGTAGTATCAGCAGATTCAGTTACTGCTCCTGCTTGGAGTAATAATGTAACTGTTCTCTCTTCATTTTATACTGCTTCTGCTGCATCAACAGGAAGTTATTTTATAGATGTATATGATGGACCAATAAATTCTCCATCTGCTTCTATACAGTTTTCTCTTGCATACGGACATTCTTTAGGATCTGGTTCTGCTCTATTGAATACTCTAGTTCCACAAAATAGTCCTACAAGAATTAACTTTGGGCAATATAGAAACTTAATATATGGAGATGCTGAAAGTGCTGTAAACTTTGGATCTGGAAACACTTCTTCAATTGATCTTATTGCTATCCCAATTGATAGAAATAGATATAAAGAAAGTCTTTTCCCAGGAACAGTAAACTTACACTTATCAAGTTCTGCAAGCTCTATATTAAAATTAACTGATGACTCTAACGATGTTACTATTATTTCTTATGTAGATGGTGGCAGAGTTTATAATATAGTATCAGGTTCTAATGGAACAGCTGCAAATAGTCCACTTTTAACTGGAGCAACTACTAGGGGATTCACTCCTTCTGGTAGTTATGGATTAATGCTTCCTGATATGGGATTGATTTTACTTAATCCAAAGGCATTAGGATTATCAGTTGCAAACGGAGGACTTGGAATTACATTAAGTACTGCTAATACTGTATTTGCATCATCAGCAAATTTTCAAGCTATATTTCAAGCTATAAACAAAGGTGCATATTTTCAATTAAACTCACAAGAAACTATATCTTCAAATTACATATTTGTAAGAATTAAAAACTCTGAGTATAATTATACAACGAATCCATCTTTTATATCTGGTTCAGGTACTCTTATATATTCTAATTTCATAAATAGCCCACAAACATTCCCAACTACTGTTGGTATGTATAATAGCAATAATGAATTATTAGCTGTAGCTAAGATGTCTAAACCTCTCATAAAAGATTTTACGAAAGAAGCACTTATTAGAGTTAAATTAGACTGGTAGTAATTTACCGCAACAGTTTTTAAATGGGATTATCAATAAACACACTTGATAGGGCAGACGTTTCTACTATTCCTATAAAAGTAAAGTATCCGACTACTTACCTAAGCGAATCTCTTTCCAATTATGGAATAACTGTGAACAAAGGAATAAATGCTACATTTAAAGATAGCGGTAGTCAATTCCTTAATTATAAATTAGTACAACAACTATACTATAATGAATATGTAACTGGATCATTGTTAACTAGTGCAAGTTATTGGAATGATTCATTACAATCTACTGCGGCTAAAGGAACTTTTGATAATGACTATAGATACTTTCCAACAGAATCTAATTCTAGTGTAACTATATTCGCTATTCCTAGAACATCATTTGGAGAAAAAATATCAAGAAACTCTTTTTTACTTTCAGGAAGTACATATAGATTAGTTGATGACGGCAATGGTAATATTATAGATACCTATACTACAGGATCTCAACCATCAAATAATGATGCATACGGATCATCTGGAGTAAGATTATATTCTTCTGGATATTCTATAAATGGAACTGGTACATCATTAGAATGGAACACAGCTTATACAGGAGGATCATATGCTGGTACTTTTTGGACTAATCCAGTTACAGCAAATAAAACAGGAAGATTAAACTACGCTGGTCTTTGGTCCGCAAAATCTTTAACTTATGTTGGAGACTTTGCTATACAATTTCAAATTACTGTAACGGCTGGTACATATTACATTGGAATAGGACTCGATAATTATGGATTTGTTTATGTAGATGATAATTTAGTAGTTAGTCTAGGACTACCAGGGATGGATGGAACTAATTTTAAATATTGGCATA
>Ga0181348_1000273_pt1 | contig 21521 bp, 24 predicted proteins | sample Su13VDMM110DN_FD_130092 | JGI IMG/M metagenome (GOLD analysis project Ga0181348, IMG submission 130092) | Freshwater viral communities from Lake Michigan, USA - Su13.VD.MM110.D.N | ecosystem: Environmental > Aquatic > Freshwater > Lake | place: USA: Michigan | collected 2013-07-16
ACTCTACAGGGTTAGTTTGTCAAGGTGATTGCATCAAGAATAAAACCTGGTTACACTACGAAACAAAAAGCTTTATGGCATCTCCGCTTCGTCCTATAATGTTTCTTGAAATCGGTGCAAGCCCAAGCGACTTTAAATCATCACAAAGCTTTTTGTTTATCGGTAAATTTCTTAGGTCTTTGATCCCACATGCCCATCGTCCATCAATTCGTAATCCTAATGTTATATCGTGGCTTGCAAAGAAATCGTTCAACAAACATACAGCAAGTTCAATATTCTTTGTACTAATATTTTTGTTAATAGGCTGCAAAAAATGGTCAAGGTGTTTTGACGCTTGTTCAAGTGACCACTTTGTAGTAGAATAAAAAACATCTTTCTTTCGTGTAGGGCCAGGAATAACAAGAATTTTATGCTCAGTGCTAGTAAATCTTTTGCGGGGCCAACATTTTGTCTCGTCGAAATAAGAGAGACTTCCGCAACTTATCCAAGATGAGCCTATAGTTTCGCTTAAAATGAGCTTTTTAGCTGCTGCTGCTCCAACGCCAATATCAAAAAAATCACCGAGTAGTCCGGTTGCTGAATAATCTAACAATTTAATAAAGCCGTTATTACAAACAAGCGTTTTATTTCCATTGTTTGTTTTGACGAGTGTTTGTTCTGCCCCTTTTACCCAGCGAATGATTGTAGTGCTTACAACGGCTGTTTCCCAATCAACTTTCGGAATTAAAGCATGTGTGAACGAACCATTCTTTACCATCCAGCTTCTAAGAGATGAGCCCATCGAAGTTCCAGATAAAATAGAACTTGGAACGATAAAGACAATTTCACCGTTTTGTTTTAAATGCTGCTTTACACATTTTTCAAGTATGTGCAAATACATATTTGCCGTTGCTGGTAAATCACCTTTTAATTTACGATTTGAATTTAGTCTAAGCAATCTACCATTTACATACGGTGGATTACCTATGATAGCATCAAACTGCCCGCCTTCCCAAAGAAGAAAATCATTAATTGCGTAGTGTTTTTGAAGATCGGCTGGAACAACGGACGCATCAATTTCTATAGCTGACACAGAATAATTTTTATTCAAAAGCTGTCTAACAAACCTACCAGAGCCAGCAGTCGGTTCTAAAATGTTGGACTTCTGTGTCGAAGAAAGCAAACCTAGCATTTCTTCGACTGTTTCGGTAGGTGTCCAATGTTGTCCTAGATCACCAACTTTTTGATTTCCATTTTTCATTCACTTACTCCTTTGTGTTTGAGTATTATATAGATAGTTAACGGGGTTGTCAACAGCGTTGTTAACATACATAAAAAGATAGTGGGTTGTTTTGATGTGCTCTAATTTCAAAACTAATCTTTTTTGTTTTGTAAAAGTTGATAAAATCTTCAGTATTGTCAAATATATTATAACAATAATCTTCATGGATTACAAGAATGCTACCTTTTTTTGCTTTAAAATGATCACTCACGGCTGCTTTTATAATTTCCAGTTGAACATTTTTCCATGAATATTCAAGTAGCTGTGGAAAGTTAGACGAAAATCCTAGTTCATTCCAAAATTCTTTCCAGAAAGCTTTTTCAAGATTTTTTGTTAAGCTATCCAAGAAGGCTGTTGCTTCGTGTGACCCAGGAATAAACTGCTGATTACCTTTCGCACTCTTGCCCTTTTTAGCTTCTGGAAGATTAAGTCCGTGTGTTTTACAAAAAATAATAAGTTTTTCATTAACAAGTTTATACGGGATCTTTGATCCAATCTTTCCACCTTTTTTCAACTCATATATTGTTTTTGTTTTGCCAGTATCATATTCGAAATCGCCGTCGGACACGACTCCTTTAAATTGAGGACTACTTAAACGAAAAAAAAGTTCCCCATTGCCAGAAGCAGCGTTTGGTGTCCCAAGCGCCGATGATGTGACATTAATCACTCGTTCTGCAAATTTTTTAAAATCACTAGGCCACAAATCCAACATGGAGCCACTTTTTTTAAAGTTTGCATGGATGAATAGCTTATTGTCTTTCCAAAGCTCATAAAATCTTTTAAATTCTCTTTCAGTCAGTCTGACAAATAAGCCACGCACTTCGTCGGCAAGCTGCTCCTGTTTTTTATCCTCCTTTTGAGAGATTAATCGTATTGCGATGTTTTTTGAAGCTTCTATAAGTGCGTCTCTGTAATTGTCAACATCATTTTTTGCAATCGAAGATGATTTAGTCAAAATAAGATTGTTAAACATTTAGATTTCCTTTGCTGTGTTTTTGTTATGTCAATACTTTTATTTGATGCTTCATCGATCTAATGGAAAAGCCCCAGGTATCATCGTGATCCAACTTTCCCATGTAAGGGTTGTGCAGCTTTACAACGTCACCTTCTTTAATCCCCCAGCACTTGATTTGTGTTTCTGTATTAGTATCATCGATAGCGTTCAAAAGCCAGTATTCTTTGCCTGTTGCCGTCTTCTTTTTGATTAATTCTTTTGGAATAAACCAAACAAGTCCAAGCTCTGGGTCATACTCTGAAATTGGCGGAATACATTTCTCTTGAAGTCGAGTTAGGATATCGGTTGATACTACAAGATTAATTGGATATACCCCTGTAAGTTCTGTTAGGTAAAGTATTGTTTCTTCTTGCGTGAACTGCCCTTCTGGCGCATAGGTTACGACGTTCGCCTCAAAGTCTTTTAGCTTTCTTGGACGATCAACTGCTACTGCTGACCAAAAGTGTTTCCCTCCGGTGAATCTTGAATCGATAAGCTTATTCATGGCGCCAGAACGACATAACACATCAATTGCTTTTTTGTTAAGTTTGCTATAAGACATTTTATCATTAAACAAGAATTCTTCAACGGTGTTAAACGGACGATTGTTTATAATTTGCTGAATTGCGACTTCCCCAAGTCCTTTAATAGAAGTCAATGGAGGAATAAGGGTAGTCCCATCCTCGCTTATTTCCCATTCTGTTCCAGATGTATTAACATTCAATGATTCAATTTTAAATCCCTTAGACTTAACGATGTTAATTGCTCTTTCCTTGTCGGCATCGTTTTCTTTATCAAGGAAGCTTGCAGCCCAGCAATCAGGGAAATACGTTGATAACCAAGCACATTGATAAGAAACAATACAATAAGATACAGAATGACTATTCGAAACAGATATATCATTAGCAAAATATGTATGATCTTTATGTTCTACTTCCAAATCATATGTCTCTATTTCTCCAAATTCTTCAAACTCTACTATTTCATCGAACATATCACACTCCTTATTTGTTCAATAACAGATTCTATATCTCTTTCAATTTGAGTTACCCAATACCGCAAACCTATTTAACTCGAATTTTTAGCTTCTTTTCCAAAATTTCTTCAAGAGTCTTCATTCCTTGATCTGTTTCGATCTTGTGATCCAGAGTACAGATCAATTCTTTTCCGCTTGAAGTTTTTATTTTGAAAGTTTTCTTTTTACCACTTTCAATAACATCACTAACTCGCACGAAGCCATTGGTGCTATTAACTTTGTCTCCAATTTTAACATCTTTGATTTGCTTATTACCTTCTTGGGTTTCTACTATAGTATCAAATGCGATACATTTGTTGAACGAGTATTGTGCAAAATATTCCATTTTTTGCCATAGATCTTGGGATTCCACTTTGGAAATACCCTTTTCAGTGCATCCTTCGATGAACTTCTTATGAATTTTATCTTTTTCTTCGAAGCCGGTGCCAGTACCTCTCTTGATCAAAAGTTTCCTTAGTTTATTTCCTTCTTCAAGATCGATATCTTTTCCAAGCTTATGAGCTAATTGAGCTAAATCTTCTTGGTAAATGATAAATCCATAGTTCTTGTGCAAGACTTCTTTAATAAGCTTGTGAGAATAAGCAATGCTGCCAGGATCTGTTTTTGCTGCAATGTATAGTCTATCGACTTTTGCCGAAAGAGGGCCTGGACGGTAAATTGAAGTAATTGCGGATAATTCATCAATATTCGTTGGCTTTACATTTTTACAGAACTCTTGTGCCCCTCGATTTGTAAATTGGAACGTTCCAACAAAATTTCCTTTTTGGAACACATTCTTAAAAACCTTCTTATCGTTCAGATTGATCTTATCTGGATGAAGATATTCATAATAATATGCTTTTACGTCTTCGAATGTAGGTTTTGGGTTATTATACTTACGCTTTAAGATATGTCGAATGCAACTATGAATCATTCTAAGAGAAGCAAGCCCAAGAATATCAAACTTGATAAAGCCCATTGGTTCCAAATGTCTAACGTTTTGACCTTCGGCCCAAGGAGTTTGTCTAATACCGCCAACATTAATTAGCGGCATATGATAATCTAAATTCTCTCCGACCAAACAACCAGCAGCATGAGCACTAACGTTTCGGACTTGTCCGCTCAGCTTTTCCACTTGTGTCGCAATATGAGGGTATTTAGCTAAAAATCCTTGAAGCGTAGAAGAATAGCTCTTAATTTCATCAAAAGTTGGAATATACATACCAGATTTAATATCGTTTGCTTTTTTTGCCTGTGGTGTGGCTTCTGCTATCATTTTCATAGTTACATTATTCACTTCTTGAAACGGAATATTGTAAAATTTAGAAATATCTTTGATAAGAGACTTATGTTGCAATGTCGTGAAGTTTGAGATTGGGACTACCGTTGTTTCTCCCCAATCTTTAATGAGTTGTTGCTTTAGTTCGAATGGTTCTTCATGGTCTGTATCAATATCTGGCATACCAACTTGGTTCTTCGTCATAAATCTTTCGAACATCAAACCAAATCGAATTGGATCAACTTGTGTAATTTCAAGAGCATATGCCAATAAACAACCTGCGGCACTTCCCCGTGCTGGTCCTACAAGCTGCGTTTTCATGGACTTATCCATAATAGCTTTCATGGTAAGAAAGTATTTGCTAAATCCTTGCGAAGAAATTACAGAAAGTTCAAGATCCATTCTTTCTGTATATTCTTTTTTGTTGTGCAAGTTTTTACGGCGCAAACCATCAAAAGCCATTGTAGCCAAAGCATCATCAGCAGTGCTTCCTTCGGGAACTACGAAGTCGGGCAAACGAACGGTATTATCCGGCATAAAGCTTTCAATTCGTTCGTGTGCGATTTTATAGGTTGTAGTAATACTATCCAGTACTACGGCATCATCATAAGTTGCTCCACAAGAAGTAGAATACTTTTTATATGCTTCCCACATTTGATCACCATTCTTTGGATATAGTTCATATCCAATCTCTTCTACACCAGTAGGAAGTTCAGACTTACCTTCGGCATAATCTGGTTTTGACTTTCCAACCCAACCAAGACGTTTATATAATTCACGATCTTTCCATGCATCAGGATTTGGGTAGTGCGAGTCTGCTGTGGAAACAATGCCGATTCCATATTCTTCTTTCATTTGAAGAATATATCTATTTAGTTCGTGTTGTTCCTTAACATTATTCCACTGCAATTCTCCATAAAAGCGATCTCCAAAAATAGAAACCATGCGCTCTGTTGCATTGCGGAAAGATTCAAGTATTGCCTTTTCTCCCTTATCTTTGTTGGGCCAATAACAAAGGGACGAAAAATAGCCGCCAAGACAAGCCGAACTTGCGATGATTCCTTCATTATATTTCTCTAACAAAGAATAATCAATACGAGGATAACGATAAAAGTTCTCATTTTTGTAGCTCTCTGATATAAGCTTAAATAGGTTATTTAAGCCCTTTTGGTTTTGAACTAACAGGACAAGATGGGCTCGCTTTTTTAGAAATGATTTAATTTCCTTTTTAGAAGCGTCTTCATCCTCAATAGTAGTGCCAGAAATAGTATCATCGTCACTACCGGACTTCTTATTCGCTTGGATCTTCTCGTATTCTTCTTTCCAATCTTTAATGGATGGAATAAAATATGCTTCACATCCAAAAATTGGCTTGAATGCTTTCCCTTCTTTAAGCATCTTTTTTGCATGTAGAACTGCATGTGGAATTGAATTTGCATTCCCATGTTCTGTAATGGCCATAGCATCACCACCATTATTGTAACAAAAATCAAAATGTTCGTCAGCAAAACCAAAAGCATCATAAACACTACCAGCAACGGTATGGCTATGAAGATTTACAAACTTGATATTTGAAATAGTTCTACTTGCAATGTCACTCATGTTATTTTTCGTAGTCCTGTGAGTCAAAAGTATAGCTTCCTTCGTCTATGATCATTGAGTAATCAAACGATTGAGTATCAAGGTTATCATATGTTGCTTCGCTGTCATCTGGATCTTCTGCGATAAATTCAATCAAATTACTTTCCATAAGTTCTCCTTTTATAAAAGTAAGTGCCCAAGTCTCATTGCTGTTATATATTGTAACACAACCACTATGATCTGTAAATGAAATCCCAAGAAATCTTGCTTGCATTGTTCCAACTACAGGGTGACTTCTTTCTTCTTCCGGTAGAACTTCATATTTTATAATTTCTTTATAAAGTTTGCCCTCTTGTACTACAAACGAGGCGCACATTTTATGAAGATCTTTTGTATAATATTCCCCCGCAAATGGACCATTTTCCATGTTTTCATATATTTCGATAGTATCAAATAATGACATTTTTCTTTTCTCCATAACCTATTGAATAAAATCTTTGTTGTTTAAAGTATTTTTCTATATGTTCGCTTTCATATTTGTCTCTTTCGCCACTTGAAAGGAAAGAACAATATCCTTGCCAACTTCCAATATTGTGATATGTCGAAATGTCTATTGTTTGGTATGATTGTAATATATCACTTCCAAAAACATTTGCAAGGGTATAAGTCTTAGGATGAGAAGTTTCATCTATACTAATATCCTTACGTCTTTTCTTGATTAAATCCCTGTATTCTTTATATTGATTCGGAGAAAAGGTAAAAGATAGATATTCTCCATCTTTTATTGTGGTGTTATTGTAAGTTAGAACACAATTTTTTGAAGTAGAAAGAACGGCTCTATGTGGCCTTACTGCACTTGGATCATAAGCACCATAAGGGAATGCAACATAAAACATCGTCGGCTTAATCCACTGCGACATTTTTAAACTTACGCAATAACAGGTATAAGCTCCTTGCAAGATTGAGAATGGATATGAGTCCCTAATCCCAACGTGTTTTTGTTGTATTGGGGTATAAAAAATGGGAATTCTTTTATAGTTAGTCATTCGTTTATGAATAAATGGCATTTCATGGACAAAATAACTATTGACTGGATCTAAAACAAAATTACCTATTTTACTTTTAAGTAATGGTTGCATATCGTTATTGCAGACAAGCCAAATTGTATTACAACCAGCCCAAGCACATTCTAAAATGGCTCTCTCAACGGCTAAATAATTTGGTGCAATAGGCATCATACAATCGTGCCAAGGCATATTGAAATCTAATCTTGGACCACTAACAGGTACAATACCGGCTAAATGGAATTCTCTTTGGGTTTGATTATGTTCGCTTTCGATCTCAATCTGTTGCATAAATAATCCATTTTGCTTGGTATAACTTTATTTTGCTGCATTATCTCAGAAATAGATAATTTTAGAAATTTGATATTATTGTGATCATCATATAAGTTGGCTTTAATCTTAACGATTTCTCTATATGAAAATTCATATTTTACATTTAAGAATCTTTGTTTTCCATTGCGAAGACCATTAGAACATCCTTTTATCTTATTCTGTTTGAACACATCTTTCAAGGTAAATGTTAAGATATAATCTGTTAAATCATTCTGTATTTGTATCATTGATTTTGCATAGGATACTATACAAATATCCTTCCATCTTACCTTCGACATTGCAGGAACAAACCAAATTTCTTTGGCGAAATCATATTGAGTTGTAAGTAAATCGTATTTATGAGGTGTCATACTATACGCTATTAGCCAGTCATAAACAGCATAGTCATTTTCCACTTGGGAAGGAACACCTAATCCTTCTACATTTTCATCGTCAAATATTAAAATATTCTTTGCTTCGATGAGATAAAGTCTAGAATTTTGTGTGGTGATCTTAATTAATTCGTCCTCTATTCTTATAGAGTCGATTTCGTTAGCGTATGGCATCAAGCCAGCAATGGAAAGAAGAAAGACTAGAGTATTCCAGATCTCTATCTTCGGAATACCTACTAGTCTTTCTTCTTCGTTCACGTTTATTGTCGTTAATCTATTTTCTATTTTAAGAAACGAATAGTCATCTTCTACTGATGAATATTCAAACTCTTTTGGCGGCTTCGATGTACCACAAAAAACTGGAATATTATTTAAATATGAATATAGTAATGCTTCTATTGAAGAGCCAATAACTAGTGATTCGTATTTATGGATGAACCTTTTCATTTCTAATTTTTTGATAAGCTTTTGTAGTAATAGGCCATAGTTCTGAAGCAAATGTTAGCATTGCTTCTGCAACCTTTTGTATTTCCCATTGTGCTCCTTCATGTGTTCTTAGATCAATGAATTTAAATAAATTAGAAGCACAACAAGTTGCAAAATATTCAGTATACATGCTCTGTGGCAACACCATCCTTGCTTGCTCTCTGCACACTCCAAGAGCAATCATTTGGTCGTAAAGCTTAATCGAATATTTAAAATGTTCTGTTACCTCATCGCTTACTTTACTTCCAGCTATCCATTGATCGGGTTCTTCTACCCAAGGATTGATTTGTTCTTCGGTGTTGCTTGCTTGACGATTTGATTTATGTTGCGTTCTATATGTTGGAGGATTATAAAAACGTGGACTATTCTCTTCTTTCGTAAGATCACGATAGCGATTTGACCACTCGTTGTAGCTCCAAGTACGATGCCTATGGTGCTGAGATCTTACAAAGAGAGGAACAACCAGCTTAAATGTTACAGAACAATGCTCTAGTACCGAGGTATGATTATGTCGAATCAAATAATCAATAAGCTTTATGTCTTTTTCATTTAGTGTGTCTCCAGCTTCATCCTTTCCAAACGATACTCTAGCAGCCTGCACTACGGTTTTATCGCTACCCATAGATTGGACTAACTGAACTTTTCCGATACCATCACCATATAAGTCTATTGAGATATTTTTAGATTCGTGATTCATTCTTCTTCTTCGGTATTATCCTCAGCAAACTTAATCTTGCCACTCTGATACCTGATCGTGCGATAAGTTTCCCGCAATTCATCGAAATCAACATCTTGCTTCATAAGTCGGTATGTTCGAATTGCAAGTTTTAGTTCTTCTTTCTCCAACCAGCCATTCTCTACATAAGATTTGCGTAGATCTTTGCGTTGTTCTCGATATGGCAGCATGGCTTCTTCAAGAGTTGCAAGCGATTTGATGTAATTTACGATATAATCTTCTTTTGTTAGCTCAGATGACATTACTTCTCCATTTTAGTAAATTTTTCTGCGATTCTACTGATTAACATCTTTGAATTTATTTGCAGGTCTTCATAGACTTCTAATTTTTTGTGCTCAGTCATGGTGAATGGACGACCTCTAACTTTCGTCATAAACTCTGCTGAACGTCCAAGTGTTAGACTGCCAACGATAATATCAGCGTCCAAGCCTGGGAAGTTTGAATTATTCGTTCCACTTAAATAAGCATCTTTGCCACCCTTTGGTATGATTAGAACAGAGTCTTGACAATATCTCTTGCCAAACTTTTTAATGTTATCAACAAATCCGGGGTCATCGTTTAAATTAACAGCGAATAGTGAATCTTCCGATACTTCTTTCGCTTTTAACTCGCCAAAATCCTCAATGAAAGAGCCATCAACATCTGTCACACCATATTTCGACTTTAATAGAACCGCACGCAAATCACGATTATTTAGCTTATTGATAGAATCGGTGTCTAATTTATCGTCTTGATATGTTGCTGGTGCTTTTTGACCATCGGCACAACTTGAATTGTCTTTTGGATCTCCTCTAAATGCAGTAAGTACAGCACAATCATGCTCCGATACATGCTTGTGGACCCTTGATAAAGAGGATTCGTTGATCACTTCTTTAATCACACCCTTTAATTCATTTATATTCATTTTAATCTCCTATTTCACTAACTACTGCTAAAATATAATTTTCTAAAATTAAACTAAACTTTTGTTCGTTTATCTCAATTTCTTCAATCATATTTGATGGCACCATAATTAGAGACTCTGGTTCATATTTCATATTTGAATCTTCGACTACTCTAACGATCTTATAGTGACTTAATACTTTCTTAAAACTTTCCGGAAGAACAAATGCTCTTTGTTCTTCTATTGTAATACTTTTTTCTTCAACTAGCAAGTATCTATTTCGTGGAGAAAGATATAACATTTTATACTCCTATGATCTTTTTATTAAGCTGATAGTCTTCTTGGGTAATAAAGCTAGTTGTTCTCTTCGAACAGAATTTACAATAAAAATCAATAGAAACCATACTATTAAACATTGTTTCTACTCTTCCAGATGGAGTCCAAAAGTGCGTTCTACTATTTGAATCAGTAGGTTTGCACTTTTGATCTCTCTCTGCTCTTGGGACCAAATGATTACATTTTTCCATTGTCCTTCCTTCTCTGCTTTACTTATCAATTATAACCAATTAAGAGTGTTGTGTCAAGCAGAATTTTATGATTGCGCTAAATGACCAAAATGTAGCTAAAAAACTAGGAACATTTGCTCCAACCGCAACCTTCTCCACAAGAAACACAACCATCTTGATAAATCAATTTTGTTGTTCCGCAACCTTCACAAGTTTTAGCTCCACTGGCCTTTGTACCATTTGGAACGTATTGTTTTAAGACTCTTGCAATTGACCGGGCAAACGAAAACATATCTGAATCTTGTTCTTTTTGCATTTGTTCTACAACATAGTTTATTGATGCTCCATGACGGAGAGACAAGGAAAGAAGTCTTGTAAATGTAGAGTAATTTGGATTATCGAATGCTTTAGATACATCTTTGATTAGTAAATCGTCCACAACAAGGTCATATCTGGCTTGGTTTTTTCCTGTAGCTACTTTAATTAGCTTACCAGTCTTTGCGGCTTTTGGAAGCTCAACGATTTTGTTTTCTCCTCCAAGGATTTCATATGGACGACCATCCATTAAGCCAATAAGAATAGTCCATTTTTCTCCCTTTATTGTAAGATTGTGAATATCTACATTAAGTTCTTTTGGACGTTTAGGTGCATTGCTTAGTAGAAATGGCGTTTCTTTCTTGGAGTCAGAAGATATAAGTACCCCTTCTCTTGAACCTTCAACATACACCGTAATTCCTTTGAGTCCTAATTTCCAGCCAAGTTGATATAATTCTGAAACCGTTTCAGATGAAGTACCCTTTGGCAAATTCACAGTTGAAGAAACTGCATGACAAATATGTTTTTGTATCACAGCTTGAATCTCTATTCTCTTTTTCCAGTTTATCTTATCGGATTCTGTAAAAAAGCCAGGAATTACATTTGTATCAAAAAGATATAGATACTCTCTAACATTATGGTGATGTACCTCGTATTCTGACCATTTATCACCTGCATTATCAACAAAAGCAGCAATTTGATCTTGTTCGTTATGCGAAAGTTTGCGGCGACGTTTATATGAATTTCTAAAAACTGGTTCTATTCCAGAAGAAGTCTGGGATAGAATAGAAACAGATCCAGTTGGAGCGTTTGTAAGGATACTTATATTTCTTCGACCATGTAATTTAATCTTTTCTCTTAGAGGTTCGGATAAAGATTTAATAAAGGCATTATTCTTCTCTTTTTCCCAATCAAAAACAGGGAAATAACCACGTTCTTCTGACAGAATAGTAGATTCCGAATATGCACTTTCTTTTAGAGTCTCGTAGATTCTATCTATCATTATAATAGCTTCTGCGGAATCATATGGCATTTTCATACATGCAAGTGCATCTGCAAGACCATGCGTACCAAGGCCAGTTCTTCGGCCTTTTTGGCAAGCGACCAAAAGCTTAGTCCAGAGTTCTTTTTCATCTGTAGTGTCTGCTGCATTGACAATCTTGGAAAGCTTCTCAATTTCAAGTTCTACAAGATCATCCGACAAGCGCATAGCACGACCCACAACAACTGAAAAATTATCTAGATCGAAATAAGCATCATCTTCGAACGAATTGATAACAAATGATTTTAAATTCAGTGAGATTAGTCTGCAAGAATCAAAAGCAGAAAGTGGCAATTCCCCGCAAGGATTCGTGCTGATTGTTTTAAATCCAACATCTTTATATGATTCTGCCGGAAGGTATTTTTCAATGTTTCCCCACATTAGCAATCCGGGTTCTGCGGTTTTTGTGGCGGAATCAACGATATCTTTCCATAGATCTCTGGCTCTAATAATTTTAGTGTGAGTAGGATCATTGGAATCAACAGGAAATCTAAGAACAAAATCTTGATCTTGCTCCACAGCTTCCATAAAACTATCTGAAATTTTGACTGATACATTTGCACCTGTTACTTTTGTTAAGTCGTTCTTCATTTTGACAAAACTTTCAATGTCAGGGTGCCGGATATCAAGAGATATCATCAAGGCCCCTCTTCGTCCGTTCTGTCCTATCATCCTGCACACATAAGAGTAAAAGTCAGCAAAAGACCATGCACCAGTTGTAGTTCCTGCTGCATTGTTAACTGTAGCTCTTTCTGGACGTAAATTAGTTAGATCAATACCAACACCGCATCTTCTTTTAAATAAGTTAGCAAGCTCTTTCCCAGAGTCCATTATAGAAGAAATATTATCCTCTGGGGATGCTACAACTACGCAATTAGATAAGGAAACGATTGCATGATCATTGCCTATTCCAAACATTGGAGATCCTTGCGGAACGATATAATTAAAATCAGCTATATCATTATAAATTGTATCATAGTATAGTTGGTTGCTTCCTCCGAATTTTGCTTCAATTCTTGCAAATTCTTTAGCAATACGCTCATGCATTTGAGTTGGAGACTTCTCCAGAAATTGACCATTTTTGTCTTTTAGTGCATACTTTGTCATAAAGACGTTAGTTGCTAGCTCATCATGGTCAAAATAGATTAAGCTCTCTGCATGTACTTCTTCTTTGCTAAACATTTAAATTTATATCCTTTTTATATTTCGAATAACGTTTTTTAAGACTTTCTTCTTGATCTTTCGAAGACTTTATCATCACATCGGAAACACTTTCTCCGTTAGATTGAAGAACTTTGATTTTAACATTGCTTGTATCCATATGGATTGGGAACACTATGCCATCAGGCCCATTGCGGTTCTTTGCAATAAATATTCTTCCGCCATTTACAGCTTTATCCTCTATTGTTCTTGACACAGAAAAAATAAAATCAGCCACAAAGCATTTATTAAAAGCTTCGGAGATGGATTCCATTGTAATAACTTCTGCATTAAGTCCAGAATTATGAGTATAAACACCGTTTTCGAGATAGAACATATGGGTATCTTCCACTGTAATATCAACAGTAGGAAGTTCTCCCATAGGTTCTATGCTTGCAATTTCATCACTATTGAAATCATTCGTGTTTAAATTCATTTTATATCCTTATCAAGAAACATAACACATTTATCGATCACCTTCAATGGGTTTTCATCGTATTCTCGTTCATTGATATGAAGAACTTGATAGCCCTTCGAAATCAAATCTTTCGTAACAAGATATTGCTCTTTCTTTTTTGTGCCAATATTTGCCGTCAAATTCAATGACACTATTATCAAGGATAAAATTGTATCTATTGGCATTTCTATTTCCTCGTTAATAGTTTGTCAGAAACAGAGAGTCCTTCCTCAATAGATTTTAATTCACCGGAAGCTGTGGGAAACTGGTGCTTTCCAGAACAAATCATAGTTTTGCCAGATTTGAGAGTAATTTTGTAGGTTTGTTGAACTTCTTGTGGAAATACTTTTGTAATCTTTCGCATTCCCTTATGAGTTTCAACCAAATCACCTTCTTTTACGTCACCAATCCTCATAGATTTGGATTCTCCGTTTCTATTAATAGGCAGTTTGGTATCAACGAAAAAACATCTGTTTGTTTGGCTTGCGGTATATACTGGACAATTGTTCTCCTGTGCAATTCCTCTTAGTTCTTCATAAATAGATTCCAATTCTTGTCTTTTCTCTCTTTGACCAGAGATTGGTCTAAGTAAATCACCATAATCTACGATTATTAGATCTGGTATAATATCCCTCATCTTCAGCTTTTCAAGATGTATTTTAATCGTATTTGTGGTTGCAGATTTAGTTGGATACTCTTTTACTATTAGTTTTCCCTGCAAATTCTGCACAGTTTCAAATATTTGGTCTTTGAATACAAGTAATTCATTCAGATTCACTCCTGTCAGGCAACTATCGTATCTAGATGCCACTACCGAATCTGCTAATTCTAGTGTGTAATGTATTACCGTTTTCCCAAGCTTTAGTGCTTCGGTTCCAAGATGAACCAATACCATACTTTTACCGGCTCCAGTAGGAGCGATGACCACTCCTAACTCGCCGGCCCCAAGGCCACCTTTTGAAATTTCATCAAGTTCTTGCCAGCCAGTAGTTACAGGATTCCTTGATTTAAATTGGAATCTTTTTTCGAAGTCCGCTAAATAATCATATCCAAAGTCAGTTGAAGAACCAAGCTTTAGTGCATCATTGATTGTTTTGGAGATCTCATCAAAAGATGAACTTTGAAGAAGCTTTACAGATTTCAGCATTGCTTCTTTTAGTTTTTGCTTTTTGCAAAAATCAAGAGAAGTTTCTTTGATAAATTGAGCACCTTCGGTTTCATCTTTGTCGAGAATCCTTGCAAAATAATCACGAACTTGCTTTTGGATTACTTCGTTTTGATCTTCTAGACCAGTTCGGATCAACGTAGTCATAATATCATAGGTTGGATGAACTTTATATTTTTCTTTATAATCAAATATCTTTCCAGCGAATACTTGAAGATATTTAAGTTCAAGAAATTCAACTACCAAGACTTCTTTTATTTGATCAGAGAATGGCCGATCTAGAAGGATAAGCTGACATAAGCTCTCTTGAAAGTTTTTCCCGAAAAATGCAAAGGTATCCTTATCGGATGACATTCAATCCTCATTTGTAATGGTATTATAATCAGCTACGGAGAAAAAGTCAAATGATTAAAGAAGAAAATTCTTCCAGTTGGTTGTAACTTGCTTAAATTCGTTAAGCTTTGTTTTACTGGAAATGGGTAGATTAGCGATTTTTAAAAGAAAACCAACGATCTTTATTTTAAGTTCCTGTTTAGGTATTTGAATAACTTTAACTGCTGTATTTACTATAACATCTTTAGCGTCTTTTCCCAGTACAATTCGAAAATATAATAGTACATCATTTTGATCAAAATCATAATCTATAATAAATTCATGGGTTTCGCTACGAATTGTTGGACCATATATTGCGTGACGTAAGCTTATAAGACTTTTGGGTCCAAATACTGACTCGGCTTGTTGTTTAGACATTTCTAATTCTGCGTATGGAATTACAATTCCTATTTCGCCTTCGATCATTTCTGGATTAGACTCATAATCTTCATCTGGCTTGAAATCCCATTCGGTTTCAATGTCTTGATTGATAAGATCATTATTTAACTCAATAAGTTTGCCACCTTCATAAAATCCTTCTCTTTTCAGAAAAGATTCGATTATATAGTTCATTAAATTGATTATGTTGCCTTTTCTAATTTCCGAATATACTTCATGTAGATATTCAATTAGGGTGTCTTTATTCTGAATTGGGAAACTAATAAACGTGCTCTGTGACGGAAATATCTTTATTTGATTTAATTGTTCATCATATTCCGATTTTATTCCAACAAATTTTTCCAAACCAAAGTCTTTTAATTCTTCTGCTATATAACTAACCATTTTTTCGGTTAAGCGGGCAGCAGCCTTTGCTGTCATAAGGTTTGGGTTAAGTTTATAGTAGAAGTAAATCTCTGGGTCTATAAATAATTGACTATCTTCTATTTCTATATAGTAGTCTTCTTCACACCGTAAAGGAACCCTATAATTATTTAACATATTCTCATTAAATTCTTCAATTATTGTATCAATTTCTATTATAACTGATGGCATATTTTCTTTATCGATTTCGGATTGAGTTGTATTATCGTGCTTAATACTGCCAGCCAAAGTTATAGTTTTTAAGGAAGCAACACTTTTTGAAAGTGTTGCAAAAAGAGCAGTAATATTATTATCTTGATAAGAACCGCCAATCATTGAAAAACTACTTAAATCTATCTCATCATTTTCTGAGAGAGATAATATCTTTTCAAATTGTGGTCCTTGTTTTGAGAGCGACCATTCTGTTACTGCTTCTGTAAATCCTTTGATATCTGGACCATACACTTTTAACTCTGGTACTGCCAAAGAAACATTTAAATCCTCTTGTTTTAGTACTCTTAATCTAACTCTTGAAATAGGATCAATTCCGTCTATCCCTCTTGTATCGTCCAAGAATATTTCTCTTTGTTCTAAATCAATACCCTTTATTTCTTCCGTTCTAACAAGGTGGGCAATCGCTCCTCCTGCTCTTGCTTCGGCTACAGCACACGAATAATAAGATCCGCCACCTTCCCTTGATTTTGGAGAATGACAAGATTGTATTGTTGCAAAATCAGACATTCTAAGCACATCGATTGGATGCCTTGATAAGATAACGGAATATTCTGAGCCGCCAGTCATTTTATTTTTAATCTTTGCAGCTTCCTTTTGCCAAATCACAATATATACTTCTATTTTTTCCTTTGCTCTTTTAAATGCCATATCTCTAATAAACTTACCTCCAATAGCTTCTCCCATCAAAGAGGTTATTTGACTTTCAATTTTATTGATCACCGGATCTTCGGCTGCGTAGCCTGCTGCATCTGCAATATTTGGATTTTTATTATAGGCTTCTCTGAATGCTTTGTCGTGCTTTGTCAATAAATCCACAAGAGTAGTCCAGATTGCATTAAACTTCATCTGTTTATTTTGAGTTCTTTTTATTCCCTCAAATTCAGTTTCAACTTGTTTTGATGCAATTCCTGTTTCTATGTCAATCTTCCACCCGGCAGCAATTAATGTATTTAGCGATTCACCAAGAGGCCCTTCATCATAAAGTGCATTAAATGTAACAGGAACAACTACCCGCAACTTGCCTTCAAACTGCTGATTAAGCGGTAATAAATTAGGACTTTTAGTTGCTTTATCAATTGCCAACTCAATTTGTTTGAGTTCTTGATCAGTAACTTCTTTTATAAGCTTATTCCAATTATTATGAATGCGCTTTGCTTCTTGTAAATTCATAATATTATAATGTCTTTTGATTTCTTGATTTTATATTTTTCTTGTTTTCTTCCATAGCAGACATAGCAGTATCGGCTGTAATTTCTGCTCCTTGTATCGTTAAATCTTTAATACTTGTTGCATTTGAAAGCTTCAGGAGAGAAGGAATGACCTTGACCAATTGGATCATAGAACCAGCGGCGTCAGCACTCATCACACCCTGGGCAGCTATAGCCATAGCAACAGCAATAGCAGTAAAAGCTACTCCTGTACGAAGCTTTTTAAATCCTGCTTCAATATCCCCGCCACCAAGTTTGCTAAGCACGCCATCGGCTACTGCTCCGAGCTTGGTATGTACTTCTATTGCTTTATCTGCCACAACTCCTTCGTTTGCTTTCACTTGCAAATTCAAGTTAGGAATTATTGTTAAAGTTCGATTCGCAAGTTCGGCTTTATCTTCGGCCGAAAAATTATTATATAAGCTGAAAAGTGCTTCCGTAGCTTTTGTTAAATCTCTAACAGCAAGCAAATCGGCAATCAACTTCTTACCTTCAGGACTATTCAACTTTTTTGCTGTTATAGCATCTGGGCCGGGAGATCCAGGTGGTTTTGCGGCCCAAGCAGTAATCATTTTTTTAACAGAAGCTGGATCGTTTTTTGCTACTGGAGGGGTTTTGGCTGACACGGGTGCAACAGCAACAGGGGCCGGTTTAGTTACCTGTGCTTGCTCTATTTCTTTTAAAAAACTATTCCAGCTTTCCATTATAAGCTTGTGTTTCATGTTTATAAATAGTTATATATTTTGGTTTATTTCCAGAAAACTTGGATCAACACTATACAAATAGTTAAAATTAAAGATATCAGCGTCTTCGTGCTAAATCCTTCCCCAAGAAGAAACCAAGTTAAAACAGAAAAACTTATAATACCCATTCCAAACGACAATAACCTTGTGGGCCACACTTCGGAAAAGAAATAGAAAGAACAATATTTTGTTGCCAGAATAAACAAGTAGCAACTTAATGACCCAAAGCACACCGATACTATGAGTGGATGATCCTTAAATGAACTCCAAAGGAATTGACCATTCGTAGCAAACCAAGTGATAGTTTGAGCTAATAGAAGCAAAGACAATCCAATAAATAAGTTATTCATCTTTGGTTGCCATTATTTTCTTCATTGTCGAGAATAATCCAGAAAAATCTATAACTGCAAATCCGTCCTGAATAGACATTTTTTTAAATTCTGTCTGATTCATTTCTGGAATGAAATTCTCTATAATATTATTAATCTTATTTTTTACCTGCAAGGAGATTTGAGGAGAAGATAGCTGCATAATTTTATAATTATTTTCAATTATTTGAATTTCGTCAATTACGCTTTGATATATTTTAAGACTCGATTCTTGCTCACTGGCGTAACGTTTAATGTCATTTATTCGATGTGATGTTGTCTCGGATAGCATTGGGAATCGTTTAGCTACGGTGGCTATTCCAACTCCTTTAATGCCCTTTAGGTTGTCGGATGTGTCACCAGTAATTGATCGTGCAAGAGCAAAATTGTTTGGATGAATCTTATAATCCTCAACAACCTTCTTGACGGTCAAAATTTCATCTTGTATCGGCCTGAATAGTATTGTTTTTTCTTCGATAAGCTGAATAAAGTCTTTGTCGGCAGAAACTATCACTTTTTGATAATCTTTGTAGATAGGAGATCTCACTGTATAAGAAATTAAATCATCAGCCTCAATGTTTGGATAAAGAAGTTGAATTACTGGAAGTTGATTATAAAATTCTGCTAAACGAGTTAGTTGCCATATCTTATTTTGTAGCTCTTCATTCTCCGTAAGATTTCTTACATCTCGATTTAAATGAATAGGCTTTCTTCCAGCTTTATACTCTTTATTCATTTTTTTACGTTTGGTTGAGCCTCCCTCTCCATCATGGCAGATGATAATTTGATCAGGATTTATCTCTTTACACAATTTTTGCAAAGACTTTATCGATCCACATATTCCGCCGACTGGTTGCCCGTTTGGAGACAACGATGGATTGATAACATAGTTTCTTATAAACATATTCAGTGCATCAATAATCATTACTCTTGGCATAATTGAATGTCTCCATAGCTTAAATAAAATTTACTTTCAATATTCACAACCCAGATCAAACAAGTTTCAGATTGTTTTTCTAAAACAATTCCCAAAAGGGAATATTCCCCAAACAATCCATGCTGCTTGGGGAATACATTTCTATTTGGGTCATAACACTCAAATGGATAAAATGATTGACTCCATTTGTTTATCTTGACAAGTTCTCCGACTACGCATTCCCGCATTTATCACAGCGAGTTGTAATCCAACCTCGTCCTTTGATGCCAACGGTCGATCCAGTGTCTCCGCAAGATTCGCAGGTTAGAAACGACATACCTTCGGCAGCATTGATGAGAGCCTCTGCGTTTTTTACCTTTGCATGAGTCTCTAGGCTTGTATTATCATCGCTGTTGTAATAACTTTCAGGATAATTTACATAAAAACGAAGACCTCCAAACTTTTCTTTAATTTGAGCGGCTACAATCTTATCTTCTGGGTCTGAAAAACTATTGTTGATAGTTTCCAGTTTCTGCGAAAGTTGATCAATCAGTTCATACCAACCTTCACCACAAGAAAAGTAGCTTGTAATTGAATATAGTTTAGGATATTTTTCTTCAAGGGAGTCGTATTTGCTCTTAGTCTCGCTATCGCTCATGGCATAATATCCATTGAAATTTCTTTAATAATGAGATTTTTCTCAAAGAACTTCATAGTCGAATTGTCCTCGATACCTTCACGAATTGCTTTTGCCATCGCTCTTTGTTTTGCTTTGCCTGCATTAAGCATTGTAGTATAAACTCCAACAACATTAACGTTGTTGTTGTAGGAATTGGTATCATTTAGATCAATAACGATAAATGCGCTTGTCATGGTAGTAATTAACTCCTTATTGTTATTACTTGCTTGTATTATAATTCGTTAGAAACAGGAAGTCAAATCTTTTGTCGTGAATTGATAAGAATTCTCAATCCCTTTATTGTGTCGAATGCAAGATCAGACGCTGACCAGCTTTTTGTGTTGGCCCTAAAGTCCATAATTCTTTTTACAATTATATCATAACTATCTATAAGAGCATATTCAACTTCTGCGTGTGCTGGTTCTTCAATTTTAGTATATGAGGTTGTTCCGTTCCTTCTGGTAACCATCCAGCATCCCTCTCTTTCTTGCCACGGTTCTTTATAGTTATTTAACATTTTAAAACTTGTAAAACCCGATTGTTGTTTCATCGATTGTATAATATACTTTCTTAATTCCTTGCGCTTTCAGAGCAGCATGGCACATAGGACAAGGCTTACTCATTCTGGAATTTCCACATTTCGAAGTACGAGCAACAAAAATGGTTGATCCCTTTAGTATATCACGATCAACCCCGATAATACTTTTGATTTCTGCATGAAAAGTAGCAAGACCCTTATCCTTTGGACGATACTTTGCAGCAAATGAACAATATTTTTCATTGTTTGCTCCCATTCCAAGAATGGCCGACCCTCCACTTACAACAACTGCGCCGTGACGAAAATTGCCGATTGTAGAACCAGTAGCTACTTTTTTGGCAAGTTCAAGATAACGTAGTATTCTCTTGGGGACTTCATTGTTGTTAAAGATACTCGGGTCTGACTCCATAGCGAAAACACCTGTTGTTCTATACTCAATATAACACAACAGGTGCCCTTGTCCAGTCTATGAGGTGCGATTAGTTAGACTATTTTCCATCCATTGCTTCAACCTCTGACGGCATCTCGTCAGGAGTACCATCAATGTTATAGTAGTTAGAAGCATTTCCTATTTGCTTGTCAAACTTGGTAATTAACTCTTCTTCTACAATTGATAGCACCGTTTTCTTGAATAACTCGTCCTTTAGTTCCTCTGTAAAATTAGCAGATCTGAACTTTCGTTCAGTTCCGTCTAACATTTGAATCGTCCATTTTCCAGAAACAACGACTCGTTCAGATTTTGAAATAATTTCAAGCATTGCTTCATCATCTGATACTTTAACTTGCGGGCCTCCCCAGAGAAGTTTTAGTGAGCATTCACGACCCTCCGTACCAAATCTGGATTTCTTTAAGACGCACTTTGTTTCTGAACCAATTCTGAATCCAGCAGGAGATAAAACATAACTGGCTTTACTTTTTCTTGGAGTTAGCCAGAAGCGAACACTATACGAGTAACTTAAAGCCTTTCCTCCACT
>Ga0181348_1000274_pt1 | contig 21504 bp, 24 predicted proteins | sample Su13VDMM110DN_FD_130092 | JGI IMG/M metagenome (GOLD analysis project Ga0181348, IMG submission 130092) | Freshwater viral communities from Lake Michigan, USA - Su13.VD.MM110.D.N | ecosystem: Environmental > Aquatic > Freshwater > Lake | place: USA: Michigan | collected 2013-07-16
AGTAACTCCATTCAAAGAAACATCAAACCCTTATTACTAAATATATCAATAATATATGGATTATACAACAAGCTCAACTGATTTGGAGAGAACCGCTCAAATACTTAAATTACCTTTAGTAGGTGTGTTTAGTAAAGATACATTACCAGATCGTTGTTATGTGGGTTCATATATTATTAACATGGAAAATAGAGATGTAGGAAATGGAACACATTGGGTATTACTCAAAATATTTCCAACCAAAGAAGTCATCTATTTTGACAGCTTTGGTATGTCTGTTCCCCCGCTCGTTAAAGAATTTGTAAAAGGTAAAATAGCGACATCGAACAGACAGATCCAAGATATTGATGCGACTACCTGTGGTTATTACTGTATTATGTGTGATGATTATATGACACATCAAAATCAAAGAAGACCTATTTATGAACGGTTCGACGACTTCTTAAATATTTTCAAAGCAGATACAAAAAAGAATGACGAAATTTTGTTAGACTACCTACATCAAATGGGAGTAAAAATCTAAACATATTATATACATGGAAGGAAAAGGATTAAGTGAAAACACTGTCAAACTCTATAATGCAAATCTCAAACGACTCAACAACGGAGAACTACCAACCAACCCCGCATTTCTTAAGGATACTCAAGCTGTGATGCAGAAGATAGAAAAATACTCGCAAAACACTAAAAAATCCTATTTTATCACGATTGTATCCTATCTCAAGGACAAGAAAATTCCAAAGAAAGTAAGTAAATTCTATATGGATAAGATGGACGAACTCAACAAGTCCTTTCGTGAAAATAGTGGCCAAAAGACTGAAACTCAAAAAGCGCTGTGGATCAGTTGGGCTGATGTGATGGAACACTACAATAAACTAAATCCAGCATCTCTCGAACATATGGTATTAGCACTGTTTGTATTACAACCACCAAGACGGTCAAAGGATTATTTTTTAATGAAGATAGTACCGGAGTATAATGATTCTATGGATAAAGAGTTTAATTATTTAGATTGGAAGTCTATGAAGATGTATTTTAATAATTACAAAACAAAAGGCGCATACGGAACACAATCTATCGATGTATCCCCTGAATTACAGGAAGTTCTGCATAATCATTTTCCACTCAAAAAGAAATTTACGCCATTCTTTCTTCTAACCAAGAATGGAGAACGATTACCTGAAAATGGTATTACTCGTATCTTAAATAAAGTCTTTGGTAAAAAGATTTCTGTATCTATGCTTCGTAATATATTTTTGAGCGATAAGTATGGGGAACAACAGAAAGAAATGGAAGAGGACGCTATTGTCATGGGTACATCTAAAAATATTATAAGTAACGTCTATACGAAAACAGATTAAAGACAATACCAACGAGCAAAGAAGAAAGAAATAACTGAGACAAATTACAGGAGAATTATGCCGATGTAATAATCTTTTTATATTATATTCAAAATGGTATATAATCATCTACATATTTATATAAATCGGTATATAATCATCTACATAATCATATAAATGTGTAGTTATTTTAAAATAATTGTAGTCTAATATGAATATCATTTACATTATATACCGTTTTATATAAATATGTAGATGATTATATACCATTTACATAAATATGTATTAGATTAATACAAAGCATATTAATTATGTATAAATTCATGACAGTCTGGATAGTCCATATGACCTTCAGCTATGATCTCTAACGATGGATTACCAGAATGAAAATCACGAGGAATAATAAAGGTTCTTACGCCTTTATAAAAGAGTTCTCCATGATTTACAGTAATATCTTCTAACTTCCATTCTGCAGGGATAATATAGTATGTTTCAGGCGCAGGGTAGGTTACATGTAAAAAAGACTTTCCTTGTATTGGATTAAGCGACATTTATATAACAATAGATTTTAGGGGGGTCGGCTACGAGGGACGAAGTCCCGAGACTGTAACTCAAAACCATTCATCAGCATATACCCAGAACCAGTCGTCCATACTATTAAAATATAATTTTAGATCCATTAGGGACTTTTATATCGAACTTATCTAAATATTGAATCAAATTATCTCCTATATCTTTACTATCTCCCCATAGAATAATGGCTGATGCTGAACCTGGATTGATTTTAGTCCAGTCTTCTTTAGAATGACGAGACAAATAATTCTTTCTTTTGGTTTCATCTCCATGATCGATATAGGTTGAACCTGTTTTTAATCCAAAGTCTATAATTAGTTTAGGGTCTGCAAATACCATTCTGTACCGTTTGCCTTTTCTTGAAGAAGGATAAAATCCTAATAGTATCGGCATTTTATTAAATTAGAGAGATATTTTTATCTCCTGTAAGTATAAGATGAACAAAAAACAAATAAATGCTATGTTTGATTTATTTAAGGAAGAATTTGCTGAGCCTATTGTATGCGATGCGCCTAAATGCGACCATAATTTTATGATGGACGATGGAATCTATATATGCGGTCATTGTTCTGTCATAGAGTATGGTATTACTGAACCGTTTATCGAATGGAAGGATAGACCAATCCCACCTTCTAGTCCTTATGAAAAACAGACACATTTTAAGGAAAAACTTGATGAACTTTCTTGTGCAAATAGTCTATGCATACCCGAAGAAGTGATGAAGCTGTGCGTAGATAATCATCAGGAAGAAATCAAACTTACTTTACAGAAACATAAACTCAAAAAATATTATTCTTGTGTTTATTTAATTATGAGACAAAAAGGAATCAAAGTCCCTACTCTATTACAAAATGAAAAAGATAGATTGATTAATTTGTTTAAACAGATTGAAACGGTGTACAATCGGATTAAACGGAAACAGAACATGGTCTCATACCATTTTTTACTTTCAAGAATGTTACCTATGATTGGAAGACACGATTTAGTCCCTTTCTTGTTTGTGCTTCATTCTAAACGTAAACTTAAAGAGTACTCCATTATGTGGGATAAAATACTCATGTTACTGTAGCTCCATTAATGACCTTAAACCTTCCTTACGGGACAAGTGACCTGTTTCAACAAAATAAATAATAAGAGAACGCAGTTCATGGATCACTGCGGGAGCATTATTACCAGCTAGGTAACTTCCTTTGACCACTTCAAATCGTTTGATCTTTTTCTGTTCTTCGTCCGTTGGCGTTATCTCTTTGATTCCAAAGCTACGACCTACTCCTGATTTGACGAGAAGAACCTCAGCAGACCGTTGCTCCTCTGGGTCAAGTTCTTTTAAAAGACGTTTGTCGAGTTTCTTTGTTGAGATTAAAGTCGTTAATAGTTCATGGAAGGCATCACTGATAGGAATCATCTTTTTAAACACAGGGACTGCTGTGCCCGATTGATAGCGAACTGAGAGAAGCTGCTTCTCATCCAACAGACGACCGTTAATCCTGTATCGACCCAGTTCAATCCATCGTGGGGTTTGTTCTTTGCAGGTGGAAGCGATGCCTTTTCCTGACTTTGGTCGTCCTGGTTTGCGTTTCATACCCTTACCTTCTTTTTCTTTTAGTTCAAACGCAGATTTAATTTGTTTGTCATAAGTTATTAAACGAGCATATAAACTCTGTCTATTAGCTACGCCTTCCTCTTTTGGTTTTGAATAAAAACTAATAGGGTTGGGTTTTCCTATGTCTCTATTATAGAATATTTGGGTTTTTAGTTGTTCTGGTAATGCGTCTGTTTGTTTCAATAAAGTAATGTACCGCATTTGTTTCCCTACTACCCCTACCTCTTCCCTATCAAAATCAGCTGGACTCATATAATCCCTTTGATCTATTGGACGGGCATCTGCAACATCTCCTTTTGCCTCTCCTTCGACTGCTGTCGCTACAATAAGTCCTTTTTTGGCTTTTGATTTTGGTTTTGGTTCTGGTTCTTCGGCGGGCGTTCCCGTCGGTGCTGGTTCTGGTTCATCTTCTAATTGAGATTTGGCAAATGATAATGGGTCATTCATGTAATCGACCATTTCCTTAGCGCTTTGTTTCTGTGCTTCAGTCATATTTCTATAAAGTGGAACAGTTGCAGAGTAAAAGGATTGATTACTACTCTGTTGCGTTGCTTTTTTCCATTCATTCGGGTCTGTTTCAACCCCCCTAAAAGCATCACTTAAGGCTTCAACTGTCCTTTGTTTTTCTTTATCAGATAGAGATCTAATTCTTTCAATTCGTCGTTTATCAGGGACAAGATTTAGAAGATAGACTAACTCTTTCGCTGCTGGTGTATCCACTTTACTCATTCGGTCTAATGATTTCTTTGCTTCATCTCTCCACTCAAAAAGAGATTCGAGTTCCTCTATTTCATTCACAGACGATTGAGTCCCTACTGGAGTCGATAAACCCTTTTGATCCATGATTGTACCTATATATCTATTCAAATAATTCTTAAAAAAGAACTCGTCCATCTGTTTTGTATTTGCCTTTTTAGTAAGTTCTGCTTTCATATCTTTCCAGTATAGATTTAAAAATTGATAGGTTGAATCATCTAAAAGAGGCATGAACCTATCTACCTGTTCTGCTGTGAATATTTGACTCAAATTATCAAACGCAGTCTGTCTTCGTTGGTTTGCATCTCCAATGCGTTCTGCAAGATCTTTTTCCTGTTCGGGTGTTTCAACAATTCCAAACTTTTGATTTTGTCGTATTTTTGCGATACGATTATCATTTGCTATTTCCAATCTCAATTGGTCTTTTTGAGCTATAACTGCCCGGGCATAATCGCCTGGTCGTCGAAGATTACGAATTAGCATATAAAATAGATTAATATTTTCTTATTCTTTCTTCTTTAGATAGTTTTCTTAAGCCTTGTTTTCTTTGAACTTCTTATAGTTTTCTTTCAAGGTGGGGTCTCTTAATGAATCACGAAACTTCAGGTTATTTGCTTCTGCATGAGCCTTAACAAATCCTATCCACGCATTATTCTTTTTGGTTTTTACAACAACTGGTTCTGGTAGTGGTTCAGGGCTTGGAGGTTCTGGGCTTGGAGGTTCGCTACGCATAAGAACAGGGGTCGGCATTTCGCTTTGTAATGGTCTCTGTATATCTTCAAACTTATCACGGACGGTAGAGATAGGCGTTTTGGTCCGACGAGGTTTAGATTGCGAGAACATTATATTATACATTGAGATTTTTAAGCTTATATAATTCTCTGCGTCGAATGTTATATGTTTTCTGTTTTTCGGCGTTCGCTTCACGATATTCTTTTGCCTTTTTAAGAATATCAACCTTGTTTGCTTCACGATAAACTTTCTGTTTTTCAATCAGGTACTCTTTATTGGCTTCATACCATTCATGATCAGTTCTCCCTGGAATAAACTTATTAACACAAGGTATATTTTCAATCCAAAATCGTTCTCGTGCTGTTAGTTCATCTTTAGAATTACAAGGACAAAGTTCAACTAAAGTAATCTCATATTGACCTGTTTCTATGAGAGTAAACGAGGATGTAAATCTCCTTGTTCCTTTTTTCCATCGTTTACAATCACTAACATGTTCAGCCAATCGTTTTGAAAGAGTCAATGAAGTTGTTGAACCGATATAGGTAAGGTTTCCGCTTGTAATTTTATAAACCTTTGAACGCTGATAGTCGGGCATTCTATTATATTCTACTGTTTTTTCTCTAAACCGATTTCTCATCAAACATCTCCAAATATAATTTCGTCCTGTATTGGATTTGGACTCCCTATCGATGTATGCTTTGGTTTATTACTTCTATCGCTTTTATTTTCGTATCCATCGGGGATAGTCGCCAGTAGATCGACCGTCATTTTACTCTTTAGAAGAGAAGATGTTTCTTTTAAACTTTTGTAATCACTGTATTTTTTATCCAAATAAGAACGAGGTTCTTCTGTTCTATTCTCACGAGACAAGTTTAAGCATTTGAAAATGTCAATAGATAAAGTATAATAATCACGGGAAAGCGCAAGTTCGGCGTCCATAGCTGGTTGGATTCCAAGGTACATCTCTATCGAACTAATGACCGCTATACCAAATCCTAAAAGACATGTTAAACCTGAAATAATACCCTGATCAAGAACCGGTTGCAAACCGACCGAGGCTGAAGCTGTAATGGACGACAATACGATAATAGGTATTCTAAAATACTTACCAAATGATTTGAAATGATAGAAACGCTTACGATGGTAATCTGCTAAATTGACAGCATTGATACGGATATTTTCAAGGATCTGTTCGACATCGTGATGATTATCCCACGCCATATATATTAGACATAGGTTTAACCAACTCGAATCACACTCATGAAAGTATCAACAAAGGTAATATTTTGACTTACCGCAGTGTTTCCTTCTCCAACTACGATGGCTACATGTGCCTTTGGACTAAGCACAAGTAATCCCGAAATAGACATTGTGAATTTTTCTGTCGCTGCTAAAGTATAATTACGATTTTGTCGTTCTAAAGATGTAACTAATGTCCCTCCTGTCATAAGATCGCCATTTACCCAAGCTGTAGCTCCTGTTTTTGTATAGATCCCATAGGTCAGCCAAGGGACTACAGCGCTCGTACTCATAGTAGTATGGACATTGAGTTGATAAACCCCCGTTGTTACGAGAGACGGGAAACTTCCTACGATGCGTTTCTGTGTAGTATTCAAAGACAATGATGTCGCCGTATTATAGGTGGTTTCTTTATACGCCCCTAAAAAAGTATCCAGTCCTGAATAGGTAGTTACGCCCCACGATACTTTTATACCTGTTGTAAATCTTGCGTAAATATTAATCCCCCCTTCAAACCCTCCTGTGTTTCCTAAATTAATCACGCCACGATTGGTTGAGTTCGTCAATACATTAAAATTCCCCTCCTGTAATCCTGCTCCACACAAGATATTGACATTTCCCGTTGTTTCTCCTACTACAACGCTCGGGTTTGATCCGATATTTATATTAGAAGTACGGATTGCATTTGTACCTATATTCACGGCTTTATCATTGAGAGTTACTATATTTATGGCTGAACCTGCGTTTGCTTCTATCTCGTCCGTAAGAAAACCAAACCCCGTTCCTATTGATAAGGTTGATGGTATGTTTATTGTTGTTGAATTATATCCTACTATCTCACTACAACCAATTGTGCCTGGAAACTTAATCAAAGCGTCCTGTGCCGTTGGAAAATTTACAAAACTACCCGTTGTGTCTTCTATCCATGCAAAAGGAGAATATACCGTTAAGATCGTATTGGGCTGTCCTTCTAACGACATATAGAATAGGTATATAGTTTATGAGAAATGTTTAGTTATTGTATATGAGCGCTCAACTTCCGCCAGATCCTATTTTGACAACATACCAATATTGGAATTGGGTAAATGTAGATGAAGCTACACGCCGACAGCGTGCATTAGACAATAATTATATGATGTTTCCAACCGTTCAAAACAATCCTGTTTCTTTTTCAAAGTTGTTTTTAATTACAGATGCAGCCCTTACGAAGATGGCAAACACGAGTTATGTTTATTCACTGATCCAAGCATTATTGTCTGCGACTACATGGACGGGTTCTAACCAATTTAACTCAATTAAAGTAAATACTCTTGCGAATATTACGCTAAATGATGCGGATTTTGCGGGGACAACGACTTTAACCAATTCTACTTTTAATAATCCGCTGACCCCTACTTATTCTTATCCTATTGGAACAGCAACACCTCCTAATACTCCTTCTATTGGCACAGCAGGAAGAATTGGATTTATTCCAGCGACGACTTTCATTACCAATACGGTAGGCGAGGGTCCAGGAGGGACTGGGGTTAGTGTTCGTTCAACCACTTTGACCGCTGGAAATTGGATACTCTATGGTTTTTTTAGAATGCCTGAGAATATTTATATCTCCTCTAACAGTATAGGATTTACAACTGCCCAAAATAATAACACAGGTGAAATTGGTCGTAAAGCGACACAGCAAATAGGCACTACTTTTTCAACTTTAGTTCAGGGTCAAACTACTATGGCATTGACTACTCTTACGGCGACCACAACTTTTTATCTATATGTCGGGCGAACACCTGCGACCATTGCCTTCTCAAGTCTCATTGCTATTCGTATCGGTTAAAAAGGTTCTCCTTTTAGAAACCAAAGGGCGACTAGGCAAGTCTTATTGCTCGCCACAAAATTGGTGTAATCTGTGTGCTTGTCCCTCCTGTGTTTGTTTGTGCGTTCACATAATACACGGTTGATGAACTGGTGACTTGAACGAGACAAGACATTGTAGAGTTTAATCCTACCGCAGTTCCTCCTGACGCATATTCAATCCCTAACGCATTCGCAGAAGTGACATCGGCAGTGGTCGTGCTAATCGCAAAAGAAAGATAGACACCTACCGCTGCTGTCCCTCTTGCTATGGTTGCTGTCATAAACCAACTACCAGGAGCAAACCCCGTCATAGACATAATTTCAAGAGGAACATTGGTTGTAAAGGTAATAGCAGCAAAAGAACCAGCATAGGTAATGACCTCGCCGATTTTGCCTGTTCCAATTGGATACGAATAACCAGGCGTAAAAGGATTACTTAAAGTCGTTGTTCCTGAAAAAGTCGTATTAGCTGCGGTAGTTGCCCCTGTTAGAGTAAATGTCCCGCTTATTGCGGAAATTGTCGCTGTCGTAATCCCTGCTGAAAAGGTTTGTATTCCCGACCATGTATTTGACGCTGCCTTAAACGCCGTGATCGCATTCGTCACAAAGCCTGTCGTGGCGACCTGTGTGGTATTCGTTCCATCCGCCAATGTTGGCGCAGTTGGTGCAACTGGAAACGTGATATTCTGATTTTGAGCGATAGGAAAAGTAATATATTCCGTGTCCAATATCGCCCGTTCTTCTGGTGATAAGGTGGGTACATCCCAACTAGAAGGATTGTAATTTGGAAGGATTGGATCAGGTTGTTGTTCGGCGGACATAGTTATATTAGTAAGAGAGTTTCTATATGACAACTTATAACAACCAATATAAAACAATTATTATATGTATAATTATGTGGTCGCCAATCTTAGATTACGAAGTAAATGAAGAAGGTGAAGTACGCCGAGGGGGTAAGATACTAAAGGGAAATATACACTCCAGTGGATACATGCGAGTTGGTAAAAAAAATTATAGTATTCATAGGTTAATCGCTGAGTGTTTTTTACCAAATCCAGAAAATAAATCAGAGGTAGATCATATTAATGGAATACGACACGACAATAGACTATGTAATCTTCGGTGGGCAACTCGTAGTGAGAATAGTGTCAATAAAAAAATAGAAGGGGTTTGTTTTCATCAGGGTAAATGGCGACCCCGTGTTCAAAAAGATAAAAAAAATTATTATTTTGGTTTATATGACACAAAGGAAGAAGCCATTGAAGCACGAAACAAAAAAGCAAAGGAACTATACGGCGAGTTTATACATAATAGGATTTGATTTTATTACAAAAAAGGCATCTATAATATATGAAGAACTGGTATGACCACAAAGATATGAAGAAGTATCTAAAAGAAACTCATAACCCACACTTTGAGAAGCATCACATCAAAATACCCTTTCGTGCATTGATCTGTGGAAGCTCAGGGGCAGGAAAAACATCCACGCTTTTAACCCTCATTTCACTGATGCCTGATACATTTGAAAAAATAATTATCGTCACGAAAAATAAAGATGAGCCATTATACAACTTCCTTTATGATAAGACAGGAGGTAAGAATGGAAATGTTAAAATATTAGAGTTTGAAAAAGATGGTATACCAGACATTAACAAAGAGTTTGACCCTGAATTCAACTCATTGCTTGTCTTTGATGACCTCGTGAACCAGACCGAAAAAGAACAACGTCCAATAGCTGATGCATTTATTCGCGCACGCAAGAGAGGCGCAAGTTTGATATATATTTCCCAAAGCTTCTATGCTGTACCCAAGATGATCCGTAATAATTTAACCCATATCTTTTTAAAACAGGTTTCTAGTATGAAGAACCTTGTCATGATTTCGCGAGAATGTTCACTGGATATACCCAAGAAAGACCTCACTGAAATGTATAAGGATGCAACCAAAGACAAGATGGGGTTTCTACTCTTTGATTTAGATGCTCCGCCCGAAAAGAAGTTCAGAAAGAATTTTGATGAATACTTTGAAGTTTAACGTAGCTTTTTGGTTTCCTCATACCAAATCATGAAACGTGAATAAATAGAAGATGCTTTCAAATGAAGGTATGTACCTAATGCAGAACACATCTCATAGAATTTCATTTATATAGAGTTTGAATTTTATAATAGAAGTTTTGCATAACAACGTGAAAGATCCTGAAGAAGAACCTCACATCGTTGTGGTTGTGGATTTAAGGCTAAACACCATTTTAAGGCTTTCTCATTATGAATACAGTCGTCCATTGTATTATAATGAGATTTTTAAGATTATATTAAAATCACGTCTTACTTTATAATGTACGGAGGATCAGTATTTACGCATATTGAAAAAGACAAGTTTCTTGTCACGAATACAGGCGAAGGAAAAGACATCAATAATACGGTGGTTAAATTAACTTTGAAAGATTTGAAAGAGGTTTTATCTGCTTATGGCGTGGATACGAAACGGAAAAAGAAACAGGAACTCCTTGATGACTTTATCAAACTTTCCATGAATATGAAGATTGAACCTAAACCTGTACCGCCTAAGAAACCACCCAAGAAAGTAAAAGAACCCGTTCCTGAACCAAAAGAAGAACCTAAACTAAAAGAACTACCTGAATTATCACCTGAATTAGAACGGGCTGCGGATCCTGCACGATTATCTGAACTTTTACCCATTCGTAGTGATCGTGAAAATGAACTTTTGGAAATGGAAGAGGATGAACTCAAAGATATCATTAGTGATAAGGATATTAAATTTAAAGGTAAAAATAAACGGGCTATGATTGATGCTATTTTGAAAAAGGAAAAGATTGTCAAAGGTACGGTTTTACCTGAAGATGTCTATGAGGATCTTGTTACACAGCATAATATTTTAAGTTTGAAAAATAGTAGGGGAGACCGTAGTTTGTATGTGATGTATCGTAAATTAAACGCGGATAAAGCAAAAGTAGAACAAATGAGAAAGAAACCTGACCGTGATACCTCTGCTGAGATGTTTGAAGATTTAAAAATTAAAAGATTTGAACAAAGAATTAGTGATGTGGAGGAAATACTGCTCAAAGATATAACCAAGGGTAAAAAGGGCGATGTCAAAGTTGCTAAACCAGAACCTGTTGAAGAAATGATGGATATGGAATATCGGCCAAAAATTACCCGTGAAATGCGTCTTGCTTTAGAAAGGGCAAAAGATAAACCTAAAGTCAAATCTAAAGAAGACATTGATGATGATAAGTATCGTGACGAATTTACTGGACTTTTAGGACAAATGAAGGTTTTGAAAGATGATAAATCTTACGATAATCCTATTGTAGATATTGATAGGGAGTATTCTTTATTTAAAATGAAAAGACCCGAACTTGTAAAAGTTGCGAAGTCTTACAAAATTAAGGCAAATCTTAAAACGAATGATATGATAAATGCTATTTTAAAGGCGGAAGGATTACCACGGAGAATTGATACGGGAAATAAAGGAGATGATGAAGCAGACTATATTAGACTTCAAACGAAGAATGATGCAATTGGTTTTACACGAGACAAAACCTACAAAAACCAACCTAAGACCTATGACGAACTTATAGAAATGATGAAGGATTATATACGAAATCCTGAAGGTAATTATTATGAAAGACAAAAAAGAAGACAAAAAATAGTATCTCATGTTGAAAGAGCATTAAGTATGAGAGAAAGGAGAATGACTGGGCGAGGTAAAAAGGGTGGGTCTATCTCTGCAAAAGATCTTAAGGGACTTCATGCATCCTCGTATAAGGAAGTACCCGATAAAGAAGTGAATGGCTGGGTCTTGGATGAAAGTATTTCTAAACCTACCGCCCGTGTGTATTTCAACGCATCTAAAAATCAGGCGATTGTCGTGCATCGTGGGACAGAAGCCACGGTGAAAGACTGGGCGAATAATCTCGCCTATCTTACGGGAACGAATAAACTCACTGGACGATACAAGGATGCTGAACGTGTACAGAAGCGAGCAGAGGAGAAATACGCCGATGTTTTGACAACTGGACACAGTCAGGGCGGAATTTATACCAAGATTGCACGTGATCAGTCAAAGGTGATTAATATAAATCCAGCGTCCATGGGTGAAACCACAAGCGGAACGACGATCCGTGCAAAGAATGACCCTGTTTCTGCCTTGGCTGGATTTACTGGGTTATTTAAGAAAAATGATAAGAATATTACGACCTCCGCACAGGTGAACCCTTTGGCTGCCCATTCTATCGATATATTGGACGAACTAGGCGACAAAGAGCTAGGGGGGTCTTTGACTAAGTATTTGAAGAATATCATACCAAAGAAAGGCAAGGGTAAATTTGAAGATTTCTTTAAAAAGACCTTACCTCGAGCCTTGGTGAAACAAGGCATTCCTCTCGCATTGAGTATTGGAGCATCATCTCTCGGATCAATTGGCGGGCCAATCACAGGACTTGTAGCGGGAGAAGCGGGGGCAAAGGCGGGAGAAATATTATCAAATTATGTAAGCGATAAGGCGGGGTACGGTATGCACGGTGGGTATTTAGGTCAAAATCCATTCCCTCGTTCGTTTGGCGGTGGTATGACTCGTCGACTTAAGGAGTTAGGGCGATAAATGATTGATGCTTCATACTTCGTTCGTGGATTGTCTTGTTTCCAATAGAAAAAATTGAACCACATTCACACGTATGTTTGATTTTCTGTTTTTCAAGAATTATATTTTTATTTAATTGATGATAAGTTTTCTGTTTTACTTTAATAGTTTCAGAGTTTTCATTATACCATTCTTTCTGTTGTTCCTTTATTACTTCCGCATTCACTTTATTGTATATTTTGTTGTATAATTTAACGTCTTCGGGTGTTTGATACGATGCCCTACAATTCATCTCAGGTTTAAGTTGATCTATCCAATACTGCTCTCGTATTATTTGTTGGGTCTTGTTCTCACAAGCAAACTCTTCTAATGGCTTCATGTCCCAATTAGTCCAACCTCCATGTTCTCGTATGGTTTGATAGACTTTATAATTATGATGTTCTGATGTGTCAATATTACAACTATGTTTATGTGAACACTTCCGTTTATTGAAATTGGTAGTACTCCCAACATATGAACATTTTATCATTTCATCTTTGCACACGAAATGATAGATCACGGTCTTGCTAAAATCCATCGCTACTCGGGGCATTCTATAAGAAGATATAAGAACCCTTTAAATGCTCTTAGAATAGACACGCCATGAATATTATGCCTTGTGACTTCTCAAACTCGGCCACGATATCGTCATCAATACTTACTTTCTTAATAATCTTTCCATCACGAAACAGATAATGATTATCATACAAAGAAATTCTAATGAAAAGGGGCTAAAAAGGTCGGCGTCAAAAAGCGTCATTTTCATACCCCTCTGGGAAAAGTCTCCAAGAAAACGGAAAAACCTCCTTAAGGGGGTCAAAACACCAAAAACGACGCTTTTGACGCCATAAGTTTTTGAATAGAAAAGGATATATTTTATTTATCTTACCATAGTCAGTAAGAGAAAGAACGACACCTATTAAATAATGACACCTAACAGGTAAGGGCGGCGAACTTGGGCGTAATCTTGCGCGTAATCTTGGACGCAACTATGCATAGTCAACTATACACGATTTTGAACTCTACATAAAAACCCTACATAGACTAAAAGAACTCAGTGATTGACTTGTCTTACTAGTTATCGTGCGGATTTATTACATCTGCTTCTTTCTTTTACGTTCTATGTATACTATGTATGGTTTGTATAGTTTCTTTGGGGTTACTACTTTGTTCACTTTCTTTTTTTGGCTGTCCCCAGCGAACTCATTTTAACTATACATACTATACATACTATACATACTATAAATATAATAAGTAAAACAACACCATAACCAGTAAGAAAAGTCAATCAATCGTTTCTAAAAGTATATGTATAGTTGGAATGTAGGGTTTGGAACTATACACGGATGAGCCTTGCAACTATACATTTTTTATGCGGATAAGTTACAACCTATCCATATAAAAATATCATATTACTCTGGTAACTCCATCCATCGCTTCTTTACTAGATAGGATTTTAATGTTTCATAATTGAATGCGTACACATTCCCGCTTGTAATTCGTTTCTTTTCAATGCCTTCATACTCACAAATTTCACGCCCAAACTTCGTAGACGTGTATTCCATTTTAGTAAATCCGTTTTGCTTGAGCCACGATACAAAATGATTGAATAGGTCAGTTGCAGACTGTTTTTGTAAAAGGATCTTCTCTTCTGGTGTTGCGTTTTCAAATATCATAATTTGTTCAGTTAGGTAGTTTGCCATAGCTGGAATGTTTGCGCTTTGAATATCGTGATATGCCTTTGTAATCGGTCGGTCATTGATGCTATCCCAATTTGAAATGTCCCTTTGCATCAGAAAGTCATAAAAGGCTTTCATGATTTGTTCATCTTTAAAGTATCGCACAAGCTCCTTGAAATAGACCGCATTATTCTGGACATCGTTCGCACATTTGTACACCACATAACGGCGATCACTATGTTCAATCTTTACAGGGGTGGAGTTGTTTGAAAAGAAGATGTACCGTCCGCAATTGTTGATATTCACTCCGTCTATGCCTTTACGCTCCCAAGCAACCTGCTCAGCCGTGATGATATTCTTGATTTTATCACTGTTTGAAAAACTGTCCTTTCCACTAGTCTCGTCCATAATCACAAGAAGTTTGTTGTTGATCATACTAAACCGACCAATGATTTTGTCCATTTCTGCAGTCTGTAGCATATATTCAGTTCCAAGGATGCTATGGGCAAAATTCTCAAAAAAGATGTTTTTGCCGACACCTTGTTCACTTTGAAACACAAGCGCCACGCGTGGAAGCTCGCCAGGTCGCTGAACAAGATGGGACAAATAATTGAGAAGGTAATCTGTTCCTTTCGCATCGTGTCCTGTAAGAATGTCTATATGGTTTAACAAAATATCATAATTACCAACACCTTCTTTTACACGCTCTATTTTAAGACCATTAAACGTATTGAGGGTATAAGACTTGCATTCACGAGGATAAGGCAAGAAGTCTACATTTTCAAAAGTCCGAATGTTTTCGCTCTTTCGCCATAAGTAAACAAAAGTTTGTTTATTCATCATCACGTTTTCATATTGTTGTTCAATTTCCCCACTACTTAATAAAGAAATCTTGTTATAAGCTAAGCGACCAAAGCAAGGCGGGGACATTACTTTAAAATGAAACTTCTCAAAATATTTGCTTTTTAGGTGTAACTCTTTGTAATGATTTTCCGCATCTATTTCATCCCTTTCCTTGATAAGGTCTTTCTGTGCCTTGCTATTGAGTTGGTCAAACATTTTCATTTTTTCATTTATTTTTTCATTGGGTACAAACCCTTTAAGGTGAATGAGTTTCTTGATATCCATTACTTCTTCATCTTTATCCGCGAGACTTGCATAGGCTTCAGGATTGGATAACTTCGCATAGTATCGCAAAGTTCCTTCTGTTGCTGTAATTTGATCTACGTCATAACTGTTCCAAGTTGTATCAAACCCGTCATATGAGAAATGGGCGGATTTCTCGGATAGTACACGGGCTTCATCTTCTGATACTCCGCACTTTTTACACGCCATCATGATTTTGAGCCAACTATCCCGATTATCCAGATATTCAATGGATATAAGGTTAAGAAGAGAGGATACTTCTGATATAGGTTTTTCTGGTTTTTGGTCTGGTTTCTTGTCTGGTTTTTGCTTAATCTCTTTTGAAAAGAGTGGCTTCAGGTCTTCCCACGTGATAAAGGGTAGTATTTTGGTGTATTGAAACATTTCCGCGTCGTGTCGTTCCCAGGCGTGATTGATAAGCAGATCACCTTTGAATGACTTGAAACAGTCAGTATAGGTTGCATTTAATTTAGAGGTGTCTAGTCCATCCAAGTGAAAAAAGAAATGGGGTAGTTTCTTCTTACGGGATAAGGTGTACGGACAAGTTTTCAGGAATGGAATGTCTAATTTCATAAAATCCTCAAGGGTAATATCACCATTGGTAAGATGACCATCTACATCTATGCATACAACATTGTCCGTGTATCGCAGCCGAAGCTCAAGGTGGGTAATTTGTGATGGAGCTACTTCTCTGTAAGGCTTTCCATCTTTGTTTTTTACAATGTACTCTTTCTTATGGATACTTTCAAGTTCACGTTCAGTAAGATTGTTCTTCGTGCCAATCATAATATCATTCTCATATTTAAGACCTAACAGCATAGGGATACCATTTTTATTTTGAAAGTGATCAGTTACGAAAGACTGGAAGCTCATTATTATATCTTATTATTTTAAAATCTCTAAATACTAATTTAATTAATGTAAACAATTGTTTTTATTGAAGAATTTCAAGAAACTCCTCAATAAAATATTTCTCCTAAAGGTTTTCATATACAAAGATCAATATTTCGTAATTCAGCTGATAACTTATAATAGGATTTAAATTTCTGCTTCTCTTTGGTCTTGAGTTCCAATAATGCGTATTCCATAGCAATTACTTCGGTATATCTATCCATGAAGTCTCCCCTATACTTCTCGCCGTGTTGTGATCCCTTAAGATTTATACACGTCATATTCCTAATATGATAACTTTCACGATTTTCAAGCTCATTTCTGGAAGAACAAGGGAACGCCTCAATCAATTCAATGATATAGTTTGCGTGTTTTAGAACCTCATAAGAGCAGCAATACTTACAATTATTTTGAATGTATCGTTTATAGGCTGATGTATGTTCAGCAAGTCGTTTACATAGTAAATCTTTTGTAGTGCATCCAATATACAAAGTTTTGGTAGTTAAGCACCTAATCGCATAAATTTTTCCGTTTTGATAGTTTACCATTGTTATTATATATTATTATTATTTTAAATTGTTTCTATATTCCTTCTAAACATTAACAACAACCGGTTCAACTCCATCAGCATTATAACCAATTTCGTCCAGAACCTTTTGGTCTTCAGGGTGATTCGGTACATAGGTTTCAAACTTATGACCGTGAATAAACGAAGCTACTTTTGCCCCATGAAATATCTCTAAATATTTATTAGAAAGTGTCTTTAATAGTTTCGGTAAGGTTTCCTCAAAGTGCAGGGCGACTGGTTTTAATATTTCATAGTGTTCCATAGATAGATTATTTTCTAAACAATATCCTGAATACAACAAAGTCATATTATAGACAATAACCATGAAAATACAAACCCTCGTGGCCTTCTTAAGTTCGTTAGGCTCAATGGGTTCGGCGATATCAGCTAAAAAATCATTGTGTAAGATCTTGAACCCAAAGTCAGTAATAATTTGTTCCTTTAGCATCAACTCTCCAACATGTAAGATTGTCTCAGTAGTATTCATTTATATAAAGATAGATTTTTAATCTCATAAAATATAAGTTTATTCTATATGAGAACTTTAATCTTAACACAAAAGAATGTCGTCGCAGGCTCAAACAATACCGTTTTAGAGTATAACCTACCAGGAGGAGGCATCGATGTAAAACAGGGTACAACCATCGCTTTGTCTTCTATTACCATGTATTATTCGACCCCAAATATCTCTGTAGCTTACAATAACAACTCTTTCTCTTATACTTGGATCAATGGAAACACTTACCCCGTGAATATTGTAGATGGTTTCTATGAAATAAGTAATTTAAACGATTATTTGCATCAAACTATGCTTGTCAATAAACATTATCTTTTAGAAATTTCTACGGGTAAGTTTGTATGGTTTTTGACGATGGCGGTCAATACTTCAACCTATAAAATTGATGTGGTCGCTTTCCCTATGAACTCCACGACCTATGCCCCCGCAAATTATACCAACCCAGACCCCGCCAATTGGACGGTTCCAGCAACAAATCAAAATCCACAATTGGTTGTCGCAGCCAATGCATTCCGTGATATTATTGGATTTTCTGCGGGAACTTTCCCCACTTCTAATACCATCGCAGCCACGACAACGACATCGAGTACCGCCATTCCACAGGTCAGCCCTTTGTCTTCTTATCTCTTGAAATGTTCTCTTGTCAATAATAACTACAGCATTCCAAACAGTTTAATTTATTCGTTTCCCCCCGCAGGTAATTTCGGGGCTCAGTTCGTTGTAGCGCCAAATCAAATGTCTTTTATTGATTGTCAGGTAGGATTTTACAATAACATAACGGTGACAATCACAGACCAGAATGACCGTGGTGTAGTGTTGCTTGATCCAAATATGAATATTCTATTAGTGATCGATGAAGATTCACATAAACTGGAAATGAAATAATAATAAAATGTTAAGGTATATAAATGAAAGTATCTATCATTAGCGGTCGTATCGGTGTGTCAAATGGTCGTGTCTCAAACAATTCTGTTGTGAATGTAATCAAAGAAGAAATGGTCGGTCAGGGTAAAAAGCAGGTTTCAACTCTTATGTTGAAAATGGAAACCCCTAAAAAATATATTTCTTTCAAATGATACAAAAATCTATATGTATAATATAATGAGTGCTGATGCTGTAACCTTGGAACTATCGAGAGAAATGAAGAAAGAAATGCCTCCTGTATTCACGGATAAACAATTTCTCTATGTCAATGACCAGAACAACGGTTCGTATAGCGGACAAATCGTTTTAAATACGACTAGTTTATCCAATAACGGAGCCATGGTGGACTGGAAAGAAGCGTACCTTGTCATTCCTACTGTCCTCCAGATTCAGTCGCCAACCCTTACCGTGGCGTCTGTTCCTCTGGATTTTTCCGTGGCTTTGAAGGCGGGGTACTGGAATCTGCTGCATTCGATGAGTATTGAGCTCAATGGATCTTCCGTTCAGCAGTCAACGGGGTTCATGAATCTTTATAACTCATTTAAGAATCTTACTACTTGGAGTGAAGGTGATATTAAATGTTGGGGTAAGGTGACTGGTTTCTGTCCTGATTCTGCTGATTCTTGGGTATATAATACGGCGGTTGCTTCTGCTGCAAATGTCCTTGCTGGAAACGGAACTGGTCTCTCGAACAACCGAACCAGTTTTGCTGTTCCAATTAATGGAATTGGAGCATATAACGCAGGTCTTGACTGTATTGGTTATACTTCCAATGTGATATTGGGAACGGAATCAACCGCCAGTAGTGATAGTGTGTATGCTTGTGTCAATCATGGTCTTATGCAGAGATTGAAGTGGTTGAACTTTCAGGTTGATGCTACTTCCAGTTTAACGGGTAGTATTTCGGCAAATAAGGTCGCTCTTTTGGGTAGTGATGCTGGAAGGACTCGGGCGCTTTTCAAAGGGTATATTGCCTCTACTGCAACGGGTCGTTCTATTGTGTTCCCCGCTATTGTGCGCCTTAAAGATGTGAGTGACCTGTTCTCTAAACTGCCTATGATGAAAGGTGCATCTTTTACTTTCTACATTAACACGAACCAGTGCCTCTGTAAATTCACTCAGGCGGCGGTCGGTGTAACGGCGGCTGGTATTTTTAATGCTCACGGTTCTCTTCAATTGACTGAACCTCCAACCATGCTTGGTGGTGGTGGAACTTGCCCGATTATGTTGTCTTCTGCATCAGCGGGACAGGGTTTGTCAAACGCTGTTGTTATTGCCGCTACTGCCCCCGTTGCCACTGTCGCTGGTCAGGTTGCGGTGTCTATCGTGCGGACTCAATTCCCCTCACTGACGGATCAGGTTTCCGCCCCGATTACAAGTGTGCGTTTATATGCTCCTTGTTACACAATGACCGCTCAAAACGAACAGGCATATATCGCAGATGCAGAGAAAGGAAAGGAAATATCATACGAGGACATTTTCCAATATCAGTTCAATAACACTACGGGAGATTTTAATTTCTTGGTTTCTAACGGTCTTCCAGGACTGAAGTCAGTGGTAATCATGCCCTTCCTTCCTCAAGCATCGAACGGAACGGTTGGGGGTGCTGGTATTTATGCAGGTGGCGCTCTATCTTCTTCTCTTCTTTCTCCCTTCTCTTCTTCGGGTGGTGCGCCTGACCCCGTGGCGATCACGAACATGAACTGTCAAATATCTGGGCGTAATATTTTGACTGACAACGAACAGTATGATTTCCAGGCTTTCACTCAGCAGTTGGCTCTTTCTAACCAGATGAACGGTGGATTGACTACGGGTCTTTCTTCAGGTCTTATTGGTCTGGACGAGTTCGATAGTCTCTACCGATACTACTACTTTGATTGCTCTCGTGGTCGTCCCGGTGAGGCAGGTGTTCCACGATCAATCCAGATTCTCGGTCAGGTGGTTGGAACTGTTGCGGTTAATCTTTTCGTGTTTGCGACTTTTTCCCGAACTATTAAAATTAATGTGGCATCGGGTGCTCGTGTTGAGATGTAAATAAAAAAGAATGAAATCTCAATATAATTACTACTATATGAAAATCTCACACTATTTTATATGGTAAGAGTTAAGAAAATGGGCGATGGTATTTTTGACGATATTAAGAATGTTGGAAAGAAACTTGGTCGTGATGCGTTAGATGTTGCTGTGCCTATTGCGAAAGAATATGCAAAAAAGATGATTAAAGATGCGATCAAAAAGAAATTAGAAGGAGATGGATTGTACGCCGCCAATGTATCCAATACGGGTCGTGGGTTTCGTATGAGAATGACTCCATCTCAAGTTCGTTCAATAAAAAAGGGTGGTGCTATTCAGTTGAATCGTGATATGCTCGATGAAGCGGGTCGTTTTGCGATGGAACTCAAACCTGAAGCTATGGCGTTATTGGAGAAGGCATTGTCTAAAAGTAAGGGTATGCGTGTCACACGAGACCAAATGACAGATTTAATGGATATGAAAAAGGGTGGTTCAATTCTTACGGAAGTTGGAAAGATTGTTGCGCCTATGGTTGCAGAGAAACTCATGGAAATGGGAATTACCAAAGCTGGAATGGGAACGCCTATCGAGGACCAAGCCTTCACTATTGGAGATGTGATTAGAACTGGAAAGCGTGTTTTTGGCGGAAAATTGAAGAAAGGTACAACTGTCATGGGTTTAGCAAAGCATGGAAGGGGAACGCCGATCGAGGACCAAGCCTTCACTATCGGCGATGTGATTAGAACTGGAAAGCGTATGTTTGGTGGTAAATTCACGAAGAAACAACTGACTCAAATTATTCTGGATAAAAACAAAGTGATTGGTGATTTGGAACAGACCGCATACGGAAAGGGTCTTTTTGCTGGTGGTGGTTTAACTGAAGACACTTTTATTCAAAATGCAGAACCAACAGTAACTCCATTCAAAGAAACATCAAACCCTTATTACTAAATATATCAATAATATATGGATTATACAACAAGCTCAACTGATTTGGAGAGAACCGCTCAAATACTTAAATTACCTTTAGTAGG
>Ga0181348_1000275_pt1 | contig 21478 bp, 21 predicted proteins | sample Su13VDMM110DN_FD_130092 | JGI IMG/M metagenome (GOLD analysis project Ga0181348, IMG submission 130092) | Freshwater viral communities from Lake Michigan, USA - Su13.VD.MM110.D.N | ecosystem: Environmental > Aquatic > Freshwater > Lake | place: USA: Michigan | collected 2013-07-16
CTTCATGAATCTGATCTACTTCTTCAGTCATTTCAGAAGCCAAATAATCATAAGCAGTTGAGATGTAATCTTCAGCTTTAGTAATCTTTGACTGCACCCATTCAGGCAAATCTGTATCAGGTTTTAATAACATCATTAGATTTTTAGAATTACGGCTAATAGTTTTTAATTGAGTTATGGCCATTTCGCCTTCGTAACCATACTCAGCTTCATCTTTTCTTTCATTAAATACTGCTTCGTTAGTTTGCTTATAAAGTATAGCATCTTTTGGTTTTATATTTCCATGTTTTTTAGGATTTGTCATTTTAATATTAGATGCTTTAAACAGATCGTCACCATTGCCATTACGATCAGGATGCATTTCTACAGAATGTGCAGCAATAAAATCTCTATCACCTTTGGACACAGGAGCATAGTCTACTCCAGGATTATTACCAAGAGTTAAGCTACCAACCTTCGAAGCTGGAAATTTACCAGATATTACATCACTGTATTTTGATAAAATTAAATTAAGATGTTTTGCCATGGTTAATCTGTTCCTATTAGTTTATTTTTTACTGATTTGTGTAATGATCTTCATCTTCATCAGCAGAATTAGCAAAAATTGTTTGAGAAAGTTCATATTTTTTATCAGATATTGCTGCATTTAATTTGTCAATCATTAAACTATTAAAACCTTGAGCAAATTCTTCTGGTTTTTGGTCTAATGCAGAAATTACTAAATCTTGTACATTATATTTATTATTATTTTCCATTTACTACACCTTATGCTTTATTGATTAACTGTCACGTTTAAAGTTGCCTAATTGTTGTACTATTTCAGGATTTTTTGCAACAATTTGAACTGCAGCTTTGTATTTAGATTGCTCTTGTGTAGTTCTATTTCTCACCCCTCTTTGTTTCATTTGATCAACAAATATCATTGCATTTCTAACCTCTTCAATTTTTGGATCTTGACTTTCTTCTGGTGGTGATTCTTGAGGTTGTTGCTGCTGTTGTTGTAGCATTTGTTGAGTTTGTAACACAGTTTGTTGATTTTGATCTATAATAGGATTAATCCAACGTGGTTCTTGTGATTGAATTTCATCTTCAATATATCGATCTTGATCAGCGATATTTTCATCTGTTTGACGCAAAATATTTTTACGTATCCAATCATGAGAATAATATTTTCCACTAAACTGTTGAAATCCTGCAGCTAGCTGTAATCTACCTTGGGAAATTTCAGAGTCTTTAAGCTCAGCAAAGTAATTATCTTTAGCAAAATCAAATTTAACATCGTTCTGAATTATTTCCCAATCGTCAAGAGTAATTATACCCTTTAAAATAAGTTGTTTTTTTAACATCTCAATAAAAAGATGAGAAAAACGTGCACGAAGTCTAATGATAAAACGAGTAAATTTAAGCTCATCACGAGTAATTTCAGTGGCTCTACCAATTGAATATAAAGCGTCTGAATTTAAACGACTAACAGGAACATTTAATGCTTGCAAAAATTTCTTTTGGAAATAAAGAACATCATCCATTTGTCCTAAATTTTGACCGCCTGGAAGAGTAGTAACCTCTGTGCCTCTTCCACCTTCACGTCGAGGAAGCCAATAGTCTTCAAGCATTGTCATAAATTTACGATCGTCTCTTACGTTACCAGTAGAAGCATCATAAATTAATCTGTTTTTGTGTTTTACCATAATGTCGCGAACATATTCTTCAGCTTTTATTTTTGGTAAATTACCAACATCAATATACCAAATACGTCTTTCTGGTGCACGAGCTAAACGGTAAATTACCAGAGCATCCTCAAGAGTACTTAATTGATTTAATGCTTTAATTGATTTGTGTAGATATGATAAAACCATTTTTCCTTGGTTGTCAGTTAAACCTGACACAACATGAAGGATAGAATCTTTAGCAACCTTCAAACCAGTTGTACTTGTTCCTATTGCTTTATTACCGTAATTAAAACCTTTATCATTATAAACGTAATATTCATTTACTGTTTTTGTCAATTCAGATTCATTAGGTTGATTATGTGAACCTCTTTTATTTTGAATTTCTCTAACTTTTCGAATTTTACGAGGGTCAATAAAACGAAGCTCTTTAATACCTTCTTTTGGGTTTTTTTCATCTATTAAAACATGATAATATAAACGACCATCAATATACCAGCGTCTAAAAATTTCGTAAGCAAATTTATTAAATTGAATAACATTTAAACAAATTTTAAATTCATCTCTCATAACTTTTTTAATGTTTTCAGAGATATTTAAATTTTCTAAATTTAAACTTATTAGATTTTCTGTATCAATTGAAATTGCTTCATTAACAATTTCATCAATTGCTGAATCACATTCAGGAACAATAGACATTTCACGATATCTTGTAACTAATTCAGCTTCTGATCTTACTGTGCCATCAAGATCAACATAAGTACCATAAGCACCACCTGCAGCAACTACTACTGCACCATCATCAATATCTTGAGATGGTGCAAACGATTTTAAATCGATATCTTTTTTAATTCTTTTGAATTCAAACCCTAAGAGTTCTGCCATTTTTTTCTCCAAATTAGAGGGGAGAATTTCTCCCCCCATTCATCATACATTTATATTATTTATAATGGTCCTAAAACCCCATCTAGTTGAGCTTCGTTAAGATATGTGTTAACGCCACCAGCCTTTTTGGTAGAAGTCTCAACGAGTGGAATCCAATAATCATACTCAAAAGATACTGCAAATCTTTCAATAGCATTCTGTGAGTCCCAAGAAAGTCCTATTGCACTAGTGCTGGTTGGGAATGCACCAACTATTAAATATGAACGAATTACAGTTCCATCTTTTCCATACTGAACAACTTCTAGATCTACTTTATAATTTTCTACGCCTACATTTGGGTCTCTTACATTTGAAACCATACGATTAATAGCATTTAACCAAGTTTCAAACATAGAACGAACTGAGAAGTCTTCATCATTTAGTACCGAAACAGACCAAGAACCAAAAGCTCTTTCTCCAGCAACTTTAATTTTACGACCAAAATAAGGAATTTCAATTGAACTTATAGTTGATGCTGGCAATTCAGCTGTTTCGCAGACAAATCTAAATTTATCTACCGAAACATTGTCGATACCAATTCCTTCTGGAACTGTTAAAAAGACATTAAAGAGGGATGGTCTGGCGCCACCATATACCAAACCATTATCTTTAAAAGCACTAATATTAAAAGGCATTTTTTTTCTCCTTTATGGAATACGATCTATTTATTAAAATCTACCTACAATTTCAGAGAATTGGACGCCAGTTCCTACTGCTACAAAGTTTAATTGTATAAAATTAATACTTTTAGCTGGTTTGATGAATATATCACCAACAAACTGATTAGAATCAATTATTTGTGAAGTATTATTAGTTTCGTCACAAACAACTAAGAAATCAGTAATACCACGCCGACCTTGTATAGTTCTTAGATATGGAGTTACAATGTTTTTGAACTGTGATCTAGTAAACGCATCATTAAATTCAAAAAGTGAAAACTTAGCAGAACGAGAGATAGCTTTTTCTAAAACAATGAAAAGTCTACGAACATTAATTCTATCAAAAGCAGAAGGTTTAGATTGAAGAGTTTTATCACCAAACAACACAGTTCCTTGACCTGGGAAAGTTACAACTGGGTTAATTCCGTGTGAAAAAAGGATATCACGTTCTGATTTTCGTGGATTGTATGCAATTTTAACGATATTTTTAATTTGGCCACGATTAAATCCTGCAGGTGAGAACCAAGAATCATTAATTGCATCAGTACGAACACACAAACCAGCTATATCACCATTTAAAGGAATCCAACGATAGATATCGTTATAACGGTCATACTGGTACTTGTAACCCGAATCAAGTACTCCAAAAGAGCTACTGTGGATAGCATTTCTCCAATTTTTTAAACTTTCAGCTTCACGTCCTATATTGTTATAAACTTTTGATTTATCTGGTGAAATGAGGACAATACAATCTTTACGAACTTCACAAATATTATCAATAAGATAATTTGCTAATTGGTAGTTGTTAATTGTTTCACCATTTACAACAGTAGATCCACCAGTTGGTTTACCTTGTAAAATTAAAGAAACTTCAACATCTTCTGGCGAGGCAAACATGTCATAAGCAGCTCCAAGAATTGATAAAGATGCATTTGATTCAGATTGACCATCATTTCCAAATCTCATAATCATACTTGCTGGTTCAGATGCTGTCGAAGAGATAAGGTTAGTTGAGTTTGCAGAAGGTGCACCTGAACGATCATTTGCCCACCAAACATATCTTGAAGCATCATTAATTATATCTTTATAATAATTTGTTGATCCATCAATGTTTTTAGCATCTGTTGCACGAGATAGTCCCTTATAAGTTTCGAGAATTGTTCCTGGAGTTCCACTAAACAAACCACTATCATCAGCAACAACAATGTGTAATTCGTCTTGAGCTGACGTGTTACCATATTTTAACTGGTGAGTAGATTGTCCTGGAGCTGTTTCAAAGAGTTTAAAATATTCCCAAAAACGTGTTAAATTATTTGAGCTATAATTTGTGTGAAGTCTGTATGGATCTTCAAATGTAAGACTAAATGTTACTCTTGTAGTATTTGCTGTAAACGTATGAGGAATAAGATTGTTGTTGGAGCTAACTGCAGGAGCTGTAACTATAATAACATTAGCTTCATTACTATCGGCTAGTCTAAACCCTGTGCTGTTTGCACCTGTAACAATATAAGTTGTTCCGCTTGTGAGGCCACCTATTACAATACTTGTATTTGTACCTGAGCCACTACTACCGCTAGTTGCACCATTTGCGTAAATGATGAAATCTCCAGTATTAAGCGAAAGAACGCTTGAATTTCCATTATTAATTACAATAAATCCATTACTTCCAATGTTAACACTAGAAGTATTAGAATATGTAAGTGTAACCGTCAAGTTGCTGGTAGATGTAAAGCTATGGGTGTCGCCAGTATTTGCTACTAAAGTCAAAGGTGCTGATGTATTAGCAGCCGCCGTATTGGCTAATTTAAACCCTGTGGTATTTGCTTCAACAACAAAATAATTTGTTCCGTTAGCAAGACCACCAATTATTGCAGTAGTGTTAGCTGCCAAGTATGTAACTAAAGTAGTATTAGAAAATTTTAACCTATCACTACCATCGTTTAAATTGTTATTTGATGTAATGAAATTACTAATGACTCCTGTAGAATTTCCAAGAACACCAGTGACACTAATACCTAATGAGGCAGTGTTAATCGAAACATTTGATTTTTCAGTTAAAGACATATATTGTGTGCTGATTTGGCTATTTCCAACTTCAACATAATCTCTTAAAGTAAGATTTCCTAAAAATGTAGTATAAATTGAAGTATTAACGTTGAAACCTACTGTAGCATGAGAATAATTAATGGTATTATTACCAACAATAAAATTAATTGTATTTGGTAAAGCTGTTGCATTAGATGAAAAACTCTCACTGTTATCACATACTGAAACTTTTAACGAATTACCTATAACTCCAGGATGTCTTGCAACATAAAGAACATCTGAATCGAAATTACCATCTTTTGTTTCATAATGATTTTCGTTTTTAACAATTTGATTTACAAGATTTGCAACAATTGCATTAGTGTTAGCAGTATCAACTGCTACAGAACTATAAGTTGCATCTGGTAATGCAAAAGAAACAGTGATACTACTTCCAGAGGTGTTAATTGATGCGACTGATGAAAGTATAATTGCTGTTGAATTTATAGAGGTAATTGAAGGCAAAGTTTCTGCACTTAAAACATTAGTGTTTGATGTTTGATAAACATACATGCCTACTACAAGTTGAGATGTATTACAAGTAAAAACGTTATTTCCAGAAGTGCTGTTTCCTGCTGTAGTGTTTGCTGTAATAGATGGAGTAGCACCATCTGTTTTAGCAGCTCTTGAAACATAAAGGCGGTTTCCGTAATTTAAAAAATTTGCAGCAGTAAAAAATGTTTCGGCATTGAGGTTTGTTGGTTTACCAAAATACTTAACAAGTAAATTTTCTGAATCAATAAGAACACGTTCTTCAACTGGCCCCCATCTAAACACACCACCAATTGCACCATCAGAAGTTGCGACTGCAGGAACGACCGTAGTTAAATCAGTTTCAGAAACATTTACACCAGGACTTAATTGAAATGCCATTTTTGTATCTCCTTTTGTGAGAAAGCGATTGTATTTTCATTGTATTTATTAAAAGATGTTTTTTAGAAATCTCTAGGTTGGTTCCATATCCAACTGTTAGGATCATATTTTTCATAATCATCATCTTTATATTCTTCGCCTTCTCTTCCATCAAAAACAAATCCAAAAGGAGCTAAATCTTGCTCTATTTCTTTTTCTGTTTTGTCTCGAAGAGTAATTAATGTATTGATATTTGTATAATCTTTAAAATATTGTTGCTCAGATAACCAAGCAAAAAGAACCAAACACATAACTAAATCGTCATGTTTTCCAGACTCTGCTTGATACGATCTACCTCTTTTAGAAAACGTAGAAAGTTCATTTATGGTTTGAAAATCATTTATCAAAAGTTGATTTTGCTCTATCAAAAGTTTCATCATAGAGCATCCGATAGATTTAACTACAGTTGTTGTTCTTATACCTTTGTCTGCAGATTTACCACCAAAACCAGTTGTAACTCTTTTTCCGCTTCTACCAGCATTTTCGGTAAACAACATATTTTCATAACCAAAATCATATTGAATAGAAGATGAAACTTGTTCACCAATATCATTAATTTCAACTAAAACAAAAGCGTCATTGTAAGATTTAGCAGTTCTGTGAATAATATCTGCATAATCTATAGGTGTTACAGAATTATTTCTAAACACACAAATTTGATTATATGGCATTTTAGTAACGTCTAATACTTGAAAAGCAGAATAATCTAAACCTTTTCCTCTAGAAACGTCACACACCATAACATACACATGATCTTTTTCAGGTTGAACATATTGTATCATGCCTTCTCTTTCAACCATTGGAGATTTATGAACAAGCTCCTTTAATTTCCAACCAGAAATAAGTGTTCCAGAAGAACCTAAAAATTCGCAATTCATTTCTTGATCGAATTTTTCGATATCGAAATTCATACCAGCTAATGTATCTTGTTTCCATTTTTCATCTCTACCTGGAACTGCTTGCCAATTTACAAGTATTGGGTTATATCCATTACGTCCCTCTACAGCATTAATCCAAGTGCTATAAAAGTGATTTAAACCGTTAGGTGTAGAAACAAGAACAATTTTAGAATCTGTACCAGAAGAAATAGTAGGATAAACTGAAGTAAAAAATTCGTTCCAATTTTCAATATGTGCAGCTTCGTCGATAAACAAAAGATTAATAGTATAACCACGAATAGCACTAGCAGAGGTAGCAGCAGCGATGACACGGCTGTTGTTCTCTAAAACAAAAGAACCTTTATTCCACTCTTTAACACCCTGTTGCAGCCATTGTGGTAAATGCTGATATGCTAGCTGGACACGTCCGAGAATTTCTCGAGCAGTTTCACCTTTATTCGCTAAAAGGGCAACAGTTTTGTCAGCGTGGAAAATAATATACCAAAGAATAAAACCGCAAGTAGTTGTGGACTTGCCAGCTTGACGAGCAGTTGTAACTACAGTATAACGATTATCAACGAAAGATTTAATCATTTTTCTTTGATATGGATATGGATTAAAAGTTTGTAACCCCTCGTTCAAAGAAATTATTTTCATATAATTTTCAACGAAATAGATTGGATCTTCAGAACATTTTACCCATTCTTGAACAAGATCTGGTGACCATTGAATATTTTGGTTAGATCTTTTTAGAAGAACATTACCATTATAACCTTTAGAGTTATCAATCCTCGTCATTTTTCTTCATATCCTTTAAAACTTTTTGAAGTTCTGCAGTTGATCCAACAAATAGGTTATTGTTTATTGTCTTTGCTTTTTCGTTTATTGGAGAATCAGCTGCATCTATTTCACGAATTTTTGTTTGCAAATCTAAAAGTTTTTCGTTGGCTGTAAGCATTGTGTCCATCAACTTAGCAAGAACTTCAAAAGCTCTTGGGTGTTGTGAACTATCTGCAATTTGTGCTAGCTTTAACATTGCTTCTTGACCGTTTTCGATCATGTTATGAATATTGGCACGAGCTTTTTCAAAGTCTTGTTTCGCACTATCATCATAAGCATCAGAAATTATTTTATTCACATATATATTTGATTGCTCTGTTGGTAAAAGATTTAAAGCTTTACCAATTGGATCTTTATCATCCTCTTTTTTTATCATTATACCTCATCTGTATCATAAACAAAAGTAATATGTCCATAATTATCATCAGACTCAATAACTGAATAAGCTAAAGTTCCTAAAGTATCGTTAGCTTGTCCGTAATAATTTATGGGTTCGGCATTAGCATTTAATCCAGGTTGTATAGTAAATCTTTCTAAGATTGAAGTGTTAGCGACAGTAGTTGATGTTAAATTACCATCTTCAACGTTTGGTATGTAAAAATTTGTTTTAATAAATTTAATTATATTAGATTTTTTTACTGGCCCATAAATATAACCTTTTAAAACTAAATCTAAAGACCAAATAATAGATCTACGATCTATATATTTTCCATCATAATTGTCTGAATAGTTAATATTATTTAAAATTATAGGAATATCTATATTAATATTCATTTCTGGAATAATATTTATTGTAGTTGTCCAATCTGGAGTAAAATACGGTAAAATTTGCTCAATAATTTTAGTGCCATCTTCAGTATTTTTAGCGTAAATATAAACTTTAAAATCTATATTATATGGAACAGGATTATATTGATATGAAAGTTTCGATTGGTTTGTGGTGTCTTTTACAGCAATCCTATTAATAGTGTTTAATTTTCTACTTCCATCATATTGCATTTTACCCATTTCAAAAGAAATAACTGGAAGTGTAATAGTTGCACTTTGTCTATCAATATTTGGATCTTGTAATAACCTAGCCAACATTTTATCTTTAGGAGCATATGTAATTGGAACTTTAATTAATGAAATTTGATTATTACTTGAATCTGTTTTTGTGATACGAATATTATTAAAAAGTGTTCCGACAAGAATAACATATTTTCTTAAAGTACTAAAGTAAAATGGTGCGCCGAACATTAAAGAGCTCTTTCACTAAATGGGTCAATAGATGTAAAATCAATGAACGTATCAGATTCTGATTGAATTTCTTCATTATCAGCAGCAATAAACAAATTGTCAACATTAGAATTTTCGATAACAATAAGATTACTTTCTTCATCTAGTAAGAAAGCACCAGCTTCATTTTTAATAGACCAATTGTATTGGTTACTGTCAAATTTCTTTTGTAGAATATCAATTTCTGGTATACCAGTGTTTATTGTTTCTCCAGAATATTCAAACAATTCACAAATAACTTCCCAAGTTTGCAAAGCACCAAGTTGATAAAACATCTCAAACTTGTTAACATATTTAACTTGAAAACATTTTTTATTTAATGTGAAATATATTAAATCACCTTCATTTGGTCTTGTTTGCGATGTGAATGTTCCAACTTCCTCATTAAATATTTTTTGAGACATAGAGAATACAACACGATCTCTAATTTCAATGCCAAATTTAGACATAAATTCACCATCACCACTAAATCCATCGATAGACTTAATATACATCTCTATCATATATGCATTTTCATAACTTGATTGGTCGTCACTACCATAAACATCATCATAGTTATTTAATTTACGAGGAATGTAATACATGTCCTGACCATAAATTTTAATAGATTCTATAATAAGATTTTCAAGTAACAGCTGTTCTTGTGATGATTGAAAATTATTGAAGAAAAAGTTGGTAGCCATTACTGTTTCTTTACCCTATAAGAATGTCCAGCATAAAATTCTGGAGGTACAGGTTTGGAAAATCTCAACTCAGATCCCATATAATATTCACTATCTGAACCTTTGGGATTTTTTTCTTTCCAACTATCATATTGAGACTTATCTTTTAATCTCTCAGAAGCAACACCAATATTTCCTCTTAAATTTGGATCAACATTTTTTCTAACCCAATTCATAGGAACACGAAATTTTATAACAGATCTATCTTCATGTGGTGTAGTAACAGCTTTAGCTCCAGCCAACCTAAAACTATGTTCTCCTCTGCGATCTCCACTAGACATTGCAGCATAACCATGAGCAGTATTAGGTTCTAGTGCAGTAGAAACCATACCAGTTCTTGGGTCAGGAACAGAAATACCGTTTTTTCTTATGTCAGGAACATTTTTTTTGTGTGTGCCATGATACACTGTCAAAAAATCTTTATCATTATTCCACCAACCAATATTAGGATTTTTATTGTAAGGAACTTCTCCTTCTTCAAAATCCTCTTTTATATATTGAGTAAATCTTTTCATTTTTACCCAATCATATCTTGAGCAGGCAATGAATATGTGAAGATCATTTCGTTTTCTAATTCTTGTCTTTCTTGAAGGGCTTCATTATAAATTTGTTGACCGTTGAAAGTTAACCCTCCAGGCATTTTCATTCCATCAAATTTCTTTAAATTTGTTCCCCATTGTAGTTTGATTAAACAAGATCCATATCTAAGCAACCACCGATCTGACCAAGCATCAGTATAAGTGTCTGGATTTACAACTTCATATGCTTCTATAATTACATAATCGTTAATATTAAATCTATCCCAATCCATATCTAAATGAAGTTTATTTGTGTGTCTATTATATCGTATTGGTTGTCTACCAACCAATAACTGTTCAAGAAATTGGATATGTTGTATAGCCATATAATATGGTATCATTGATACAGAAGTTAAAGTATAAAGATCATTAAGGGCGATTTGATATCGTATATTAAATAAATTATTAGTGCCCAGAGCAGATCCAATATCAAATATACTAACAGCACCAATAATATTTTCTGGCAAAGTAATATATTTGTTTGTTTTATCTTGATTGGTTATTTGATGTTTGTAATAAACTTTTTCAGAACCATCGAAATGGTAATCATAATAATAACGTAATGCTTCATCAACTCGATCTTCTAATTGATCTTCGTCAATGTTAATTTCGATTACTGGTTTACCAAGTTTACGTAAACAATTTTCTTTAAACTCAGCTCTGTTTGTAGGTAAAGCCATAATAGATCTCCGTTTATTCTATAGTTATTTATGACTTTTTGAAGATTACTTTTTATCCTGCCATATCAATAGAATGTTTTTTAACTTCTGCAACTCTTCGTCCCCATCCTTTACCAAAAGTTTCCCAAGTTGGTAATGCTTGCAAAAAAGCCAAACGTGCTTCACATATTTTAGTCGCTAGCTCGTGAGGATTTATCTTTGTTGCAGCAATAAGTGTGCCTGGTCCGATAACTCCATCAGCAGTTACACCACAAGCATTTTGAAGAAATTTACTAGCACGAGCAGGACCAGAATTAATAGCAAGATCAAAAACAGCAAAATCTACTCCACTTGCAAGATCATCACATTTACATTTGTCCCAATATTTTTTTTTGTAAAGTGGCGCTACATCAGCAACAGTGAGGGCTTTAATGTCGTCTTTGGTTACTTCATGCCCAACCCATTCTTCCCATACTTTTTTTGTACAACCTAAATTTGTTGCACCACCTGGATCTTTTGGATGATCAACATAACCTCCTTCATGTTTTAAAACATGGGTTAATGCCTCTTCAAAATTTTCTATCATAAAACTATTCCTTATTAGGTGTTGAATTATAGATCATCGCATCCTTTTTTTGACTGCCAGAAGAGGAACCAAAATAAAAGGCAATAATCCCACCCCATGCTGTTTGTAATGCACCAAGCAACAATAATAAAGCTTCATTACCTGTTGTTGGTAATCCATATATAAGCATATAAATTAAAATAGCAAAAAAACCTAATGTTACGCTAATTGCTAATGCTCGCGGGATCCAATCTTTAACTTCTTTTTGCATATTGCGTGCAGAAGCACGATCATCTGCTGAGATACGTTCTAAATCTATATCTAAAGATTTCATTTGCACTTTAAAGTCATTATCAACTTTTTTAAGTTGCGATAACTGATCTGGACTAGCAGTGCTTAGTGCTGATTGTAAATCTTCCTCTGTGCTATTTTCATTACCAAAAAAAGCTTTTGATAATGCTTTAACACCCATACCTGCAAGTGGTCCACCAAGAGCTGTTGCTATGCTTGGAGCAACAGAACTCAGTAATGGTCCAAATGTTTTAAGTAAATCCATTTTTATCTCCTGTATTTTAAATAAATTATATTTATTTTAATCTAGCAAATTGCCAATGCATTCCATCACAAGTTCTTTCGTCTAACGTGTTTTCATTACCATTCCAATCACCACCCCAAATTGCACCTTCATCACTAAATGCTTTAAGCACTTGAGGATATTTTGAAAATCTAGGAGTATTATCACCAAGACCATTATTGGCAGCATCTAGATCAATTGCACAACCATAAGCATGCATAGATAAAGAAGTTCCACCCCTCATTAAACGATAGTTATATGCTCCACCAAATTTAGAAACTCCCCATTCATCAAGAATATTTTGATCATTATTTGCTGCAATTAATAAATTACTAAAAACTTTCAAAAAACTATCAGCGCATTTTTTATGCAATCTAATTCTTGATACAGGTTTTTCATCATAATACATTTTAAATAGAGGAACTATATATGTTAAATTTTCTAATTCCCAAGCAGCACTTGGTTGTGACGGATCTTTACCTTTTGGATTTCCATAAAAAATATCACATTCTCTTTGTAGTGGCCATGTCATGTTTTTAGTTCCTTATAAAAGTGATACGTTTCAGAATTATTGCTCTGTGTTATAAATAAAATTTTTATCTAAAGTTGGAATTTTATCAGTAAGTATTTCTGTTAGTTTGCCGGAGATACCTGCATGATTAAATTCTATCGTAGGGTCGCACAATATAGTTATTCCTGCTTTCGTAGCTTTTTTGCAAAATACATAATCCTCACCCCAAAAATTACCATTTTCTAATTCTGTATTAAAAAATGCGTATCCTATTTCTTTATTTTTGTTAATATCTATATCTTCATAACGTAGTTCAGGAAATTTATTTTGCATTTTCTCGATGCATTTCCTGGTTATCATCATAAATCCTGCAGGAACACCAAACATTTTCATTAGTTTATTTTTAGTTTTAATTGAATTATTTGGGTTAGTATCTGGCCAAAATATAAATTTCTTAGAATTATCACTAGTTCGTGCAGGATAAACTCCTGCAAGAATATCATCATCATAATTTTCATAATTTAAAAATTCAAATATTGCTTTTGGATCCCAAGATAAATCAGAATCAATGCACATTAAATGAGTACAATCGCTTTCCATAAAAGCAGATATTATTTTATTTCTTTCTTTTGTAAGAATAGAACCAGTAGCTGGCAATAAAACATTAGTTCTTATATTAGCATGATCTAAAATATATAAAGATTGTATTAAAGATAAAGTAAATGTATTGTTTACTTTACCATGATGACATGGCGAAGCAATCATTAATTTTTTCATAATATACCTCCAAAGTATTAAAATTAAATATATTTCATGTATATGTAAACATTTGCACCTAATTCATCTTGAGTAGGAGAATAAAAATAATCTAGGTATGGTGGTGTTTTAAATTGTGTTGATGTGTCATAACTGTAAGCATTAGTAACAGTATTTGATGTTTGAATTGATCCATTTGTCCCAACCACAACAAATTTTGAATTACCATAAGTAATTCCTCGTAAATCATTATCATCAGCGGTATTAGCACTTATTACATAAGCCCAACTTTGTGCATCCGTAGATTTAAAAATAGCACCATTTTCACCAATTGCAGTATAAACCCCATCACCATAAGAAGATCCATATATAACACTAGAATAAGTATTTGTAAAACTAGGAAGACTTGCTTCATAGTATTTTGTACCTGTACCAAATTCTACAGAATACGATTCGCTACCAAGGGTAGATGAGTAAATAGACCTCAAACCCGTAGCCAAAAAATACTCACCTCCATAATTAACACTTACAAATTCATTTACAATACTTCTATTAAGACTACTCCATGTAATTGCATCAGTAGAAAATTGTATAAGAGCTGGATGCAATATATTACCATACCCAACTGCAACAAATAATCCATTACCATAAGTAACACTATTGAAATATGGCAGAATGTTATTTGTACTATTTGAGATAGGTGATGTGTTTGTCCACCGCCGGAAACCTGATGGAATACTTGTATTACTTGTCTCCACAGTTGCTGGGGATCTACTAGTCCAATTAGCACCATCAGTAGATGATACTATAAAAGCAGTTGTAGAATTACCTCCTGCAGCAACATAGGTGTTATTTCCATAAACCACACCATTTAAAAAAGTATTATTAAAAGTAGTAGTAGAATTACTCCATGTAGTTGCATCAGTAGATGTCATAATCCGTGAACCATACGCCGACGTGTCAAAACCAACTGCAACAAATAATCCGTTACCATAAGTTACACCTTTAAAATTTGTGTTCGCAATTGCTGCTGAAATAAAATTATTCCATGTAGTTCCATTAGTAGAGTTTAAAATTACACGACTCCCAACTGCGGCATAAACTCCATTACCATAAGTAACACTCGTTAAAGTGTTTGAAACACCACTTGTTCTATTAGTCCAAGAAACACCAAGTTCATAATCAGTATGTGGCGCAATATTTAATAAATTATAGAGTTGTGGATAATTATCTTTACTGTATGCTGTATTAGTCACAGCTATATGATCAATAGGCGGATTAGAAGAAATAGAAACAGTATATTTTCCAATAGGTGAAATACAATTTTCTAAACTTGTTTTATATAATGCAATATTGTTATTACTTAACACATCATTATTAGACATTAAGAATTTAACTGCACCATTATCATAAACAATTTGATTGTTTCCGTTTTGATCAAAATGAATATTAGCGACTTGTAAAATACCTGACATTATTCATAAACCACATAAGTTTTGTTGTTGGATGATAGATTGTTGTGTATAGTAGGTAATTTAAATTCAGTAAAAATATCAAATGAAAATATATCACTATTGTATGGGCGGGAGCCGACCCCGTCCGAGAGGATACTTTCACCGGTATTAAAAATATATGATCCGCCAGCTCCTGCAACACCTGTGAACGTTATACTTTTCACTTCAAGATGAGTGTTTTCTGAATGAATTCTAGTTGGAAACCAATTATTCCCATTATCTTTAGAGACGTAAATATATGGTTGTTCAAAATTTGAATTCCAAACATAAAATAAACCATTACCATAACTAACTCTATTAAAATCATATAAAGAATTAGCTTGTGTATTACTATAGCCATAAATTACAGAAGTAGCATTTATAGATTTACTTGTAAATCCTGCTGCTGTAACGTCGCTAGCGGGTATGATGGCGATATTTCCATTTCCCCCAGCTAAAACAAATGTTGCATTACCATAAGCTACAGCATCGTAAGCCGCACCGGAAATCCCTATATTAGCCCATGTAATAGCATCAGTAGATTTGGCAATATCATAACTTGATAAAACTAAAAATAAATCATTAGCAGCAACAATTGCCGTAGGAGTACCATAAGTAGCATATGATAGAGTATTAGATTGAGTCCAAGTAACTGCATTTGTGGATGTTATAATTGAAGTATTTGAATAATCCGCGTTGCCAAAGTCGTCGAGATAATAATAATTATATCCAATAGTAACAAATTTTGATGTAGCACCAACATACGCAGCAGTAAGTCCGACTACTGAAGATCCTGTATTTGCTTTAGTTCTATTTGTCCAACTTGATCCCGAAGTCCATCCCGTAGAACTCTTTATAAAACTATTTGGACCACTGGTCGTCGTCACAAATCCGTTCGGGGCGACCGCAAATTGCGGTCCTGTAGAACCTATATAAACAGCCACATTATTAATATATGCGCCGTAAGCGTATATGTAACTATTTGCCAATGCATTAGTACTAGGTGCATCTTCCCAATTTACTGCATCCGTAGTTGTTTGTATTACAGAATAATAACCGGCGTTGTTTGCAGCAGAACCGACGCCAAAAGAAAATGATGTATTTGCAAACACCACATTTGCAATTGTTGGAGGTGGAGGAAGAAAACCAGTTTCTCCAACTACTGTTTGTGCATAAGTTCTTGGAAGTAACCTGTCAAATCTTTGACCAAAAGATCTAGAGACTAAAGAAGTATAATTGCTTTGTAGATAAACGACATCTGATTCTATAATTTTGCTTGGCTCGGCTGCATTTTTAGCAACAACAATATATTCACCAAAGTAATAATTTTTTTTATCAATATTACTAGTATCAACTTTAATTGTGTTTGCATCTGCTGTAGAATTTATACTTGCTAGAGCATTTGCATTGATTGAATATAATGAAGTTGTATTTACAAAACTTACATTTGAATTTCCATTTGCAACAAAATTTATACCAGATGAATTAATAAAAAGGTCGTTATTTCCACCAGCATTACGCATAACAAATAAATTTGCTGTTGTATTAACAAAAAACCCATCTTTTGCACTAGATGTTGAATTTGTCATAACTACATTTGAAACTACTATTGTCATTATTTTGCTTTCACGTATACGAAACTATCGACATATCCAGGAAAAGTATAAAGAGCTGTATTTGTTGATGCATTAGCATTATATTCAAGAATATGTTTAGGAACAAAAAAATCTTGATTACTAAAAGTAGACAATATAGTACTATTAGAACTAGAATTACCGAAACCAATTATAAAAATATCATCATCTTCGCTATAAAAAAGACCGAATGGCTGTTTACTATTACTTGTTATATCGCCAGTAAAATTATTTGAATTATCATAAGTAGTATGAGCTATATCCCATGTAGCTCCACTAGTGGAAATATATATATTGTTTCCTGCTGTAGTAACAAAATAACCATTACCATAAGCTATGTCGGTCAGTACACGTGTAGAACTAGCGATTATTGTATTTGTAGTCCATGTAGTTCCATCAGTAGAAATTTGAACATGTGTATTAGAGCCAACTGTAATAAATAATCCGTTACCATAAGCGATATCGTTTTGTGATGTAATATTTCTCGCTCTTGTTCTATTAGTCCATGTAGTTCCATTAGTAGATGATACAATACTTCCATTAGTACCAGCTGCAACCCATACTCCATTACCATAAGCAATTGATTCGTCAGCTAAAGTATTAGCAGATTGGTGCGCTCCAGTCCAAGTGGTTCCGTTTGTTGATGTTTGGTTATTTCCGCCATTCCCCACTATAACAAATATTCCATTACCATAAGCAATTCCCCGATGATCATTGTCGGCAGAAACTGTATTAGACCATGTAATTCCATCAGTAGATGTATGTACATTTGCAACGGAAGAGTTGGAGCTAACTGCAACAAATATTCCATTACCATAAGCCATATCAACTATCGTCTGCGCCGACGCTCTTGTTCTATTAGTCCATGTTATAGTATCAGTAGAACTTTGAACTGCACCGCTATTTCCACCTGCAACATATATGTTAACGTTATTTCCATAAGCAAAAGCACGCATTGTATTCGTATTTCCTACTTGCCTATTAATAAAAAACGGAAACGGAGGTATACTATTTGATAATGATGCTAATTGAGGATATGCACTTACAAGATAAGCATTTCCAGTTCTTATGTAATCGTTTGATGATGATAAAAGATTTTGATCTCTAGAAATAATATATTCACCAACATTTTTACCAGTAGAAATACTATTTTTACTAAATGAATTTGAACCTGTGCTGTTTGATAAAAGTACACCTGTGTTATTAGATGTAATTTTTGTTGTGTTATTTTGAATAATACTTATATTTGAAGATTCTTCAAATTGAATTCTATTATTTGCAGTAGATTCAAAATGTATGTTAGAAACAAAGACAATTGACATTATAATTTCTCTAATTTTCTATTATGGACCAAGGCCAATAGCCATGTAATAAGCTGTAGAAGCGGCGCTAGCATTTGCAACAAAAGTAGTAGTTGTTGTTGTATTAACTCTAAAATGTGCTGCTGCACTTATAGCTGTCAAAACAACTGAATAAGGAGCAGTACTAAATGGAACTGTAAAAGTTGTAGTGGTTCCTGTAGTAGCAATAGAAGCTGTTGTTCCCCATTGCAATAATAATCCATTTGGTAATCTAGTATATCCATTAGTTGCTTGGCTAGAAGAACCTAAAGTTAATGAATTACTTGAATTTACAAGATTTGTTGAAGTTATTGTTGTGACAACAACATTTGCTAAAGTTGTATTACCAGCAAAAGAAGCACCTGTTGCAACAGTATTTAATGTCGTTAAACCAGTTACATTTAATGTATTCGCAACACTAGTTGGAACGGTAGTTCTAACATTTGATGCATTTGCTGTGAAAACAGTTGTTGATGTATTTCCTAATATACTAACATCTGTGAAACCAGAAATAACAATAGATGGTCCAGAAGTATTACCGGTCTGTAATGATAGTGGAGTAGTACCGTTTGCAGTTTTAATTAAAGTTGTTGTTAAACTAGACATTATATTATAACCACCCTTCCACCTGTTGCAATTTCTAAACTGATACCACTATTGATTACCATTGGTCCTACTGTAAGTGCATTTTCACCACTATTGATAGTAATGTCTGCAGTTTGAGTATTAGAGTTTATGCGATAAAGATTATTTTTACCTTGAACATTTCCTATTTCGCCATCATTACCTTTATAATAACCACCAGATGCTTCTCCACCATTAATAAAAAACCCAGTGCTATTTATTGTTGTATTAACTGTAGAATTACCTATCAAAATTGATTTGGTATTTGCTACGACATTAGAACCAACAAAAAATCCTTGAGAAAAATTTAAATTAGCAGCAGTAAAATTAAGATTACCTGAAATAGTAACATTATTGGTAATGTTAAGATATGAACTTGCAGCAACGCCACCTAAAAAAGAACTATTATTTGCTGTTAAAGTTCCTATGTAAGCTGTATTGACAGTATTTGCTTGGCCAGCAAAAAATGCTGCGTTTGAAACAAAATTACCTTCATAGTAAATTGCAGTAGAATTAATAGTCCAAGTGCCACCATTTACTTGCAAACCATTTTTTACTATAAAATCTTTTTCTGCCATTACGGTTCCCTCTCCCCTCGGCGTTCTATTATATTTATAAGATTAAGATGGTTGTGTTGGCCAAATTACATCATTAGGATCAAAAAATGTTGTTGTAATATTTCTTAAAGTTTGACGATAAATTATCCACTCTTGTTTCTTTTCAAAAGTTAAAGGCGAATCAGGAAGTACTGTCCAATCGCAATTAAATAACATATAGTTCCTAGATTCACGGATATTATCCCATGTCATTTGAGGCGAAGGATCAATACTAATCCAACCACTTTCTGTCAATTGCATACCAATACCACCATCGTGATTGTTAGCTATCTCTTGCCCTTCTATTGGTATCCATTGTTCTGGATAATCCAACATCACAGCAGTTACACAAATTTTAGTATTGCTATCTAAAATACAAATTCTCATATTACCACTCCACAATAATTATACCAGCAACGCCAGCGCCACCTGCGCGAGCGCTCGCAGCAGAACCTGATTTACCACCAGCACCACCAGCACCATATCCTTCAGCGATTTCACCAGTAGCACCAGCAGCAGTACCAACGTGACCACCACCCACACCTAAACCAAAACGAGTGTCGCCACCAGTTCCAGAAACTGGGTTAGTTGCTGCAGCAACACCACCTGAGTGCCCTTTGTCACCAGTGAAGTTCCAAGTTCCACCAGTGCCTGTTCCCGCTAATCCACCACCACCGATTGTTGCTGAAGTGTTACCACCACCGCCACCACCAGCGTTATAGACTACACTGTTATATGTTGTGTTTGACGCTCCGCCAGAAGTTCCCTGAGCGTTTGTACCAGCGCCAGAACCTGCAGCTCCAATGTTATATGTCATTGCAGTATTACCTGCAACGAAATTATAGAAACCAACTACGACAGCACCAGATCCACCACCGTTTCCAACGTGTCCGGCAGTAGCCGCAGAACCACCACCTTGGCCACCACCACCGACAACAGTAACTTTCCAACGTTTCACCCCAGTTGGAACTGTCCATGAGACTCCCGCTTCTAAAATTTCAAGGTTTGAAAACCCTGTTCCATATCCAGAAAAATTATTTGCAGTAATGTTATTAAGAACTGTCAGGTTACCAGTTAGTGTTCCTGCAACAGATATGTTGCTGCTGAAAGAAACATTAGTAGAAACGTATAATCCAGTAGAGTTAGTTACTAGTGTGTTTGCTAATGAGCCAGTAGAAATTATTACGGAATTTATTGTTGAGTTTGGTGATAATACCAAACCACCTGTTGCTTCAACAGTAATATCACCCGCTGCAGTATTACCTGTTTTTAAAGTTAATGGTGTTGTACCATTAGCTGTTTCGATATTTGAAACCGAAATCGTGCTCATATTATAACTACCCTCGCTCCTGATTCAACAGTCAAAGTAATACCTGGTGCGACTGATATCGGACCAGTTGCTTGCGCATTTTCACCTGTTGATATTGTTGTGTTGTAATTTAATGTGTTTGCATTAACACGGAAAATATTAGTGCCTTCTGATGCTAATGTGCCGATGGTAGCAGCACCACCTTTCACATAGACAGAATTGCTTGTAATAGTAGACCAATATACATTACCAGTGCCGTTAGAAGTAAGAACTTGACCTGCAGTACCATTAACGCCACCAGCTATAATCGCTGCGTTAACTACAAGGTTGGCTGTATAAGTGTGAATACCTGATATTGTATATGCACCAGAGGTGTTAACATATGAAGCGGCTGCAACACCTCCAAGAAAAGAAGCGTTATTTGCTGATATAGTTCCGATATAGGTTGCGTTTACAAATACACCAGTACTATTTACTACAACTCCAGTATTGCCATTAACAAAAACACCAGTAGAGTTTGAAATAATACCATTATTGGCAAGAACAAATGTTGCAGAATTAGCTGCTATTGTATTAATGTATGTAGAATTTACATGAACGCCAGTAGTGTTTGTTATAAGTCCAGTATTTCCATTAACAAAAACACCAGTAGAGTTTGCGATTATACCATTGTTGGCAAGAACAAATGTTCCAGTAGCGTTTGCAATTATACCACTGTTTGCTCTAACGTGAACGCCAGTAGTGTTTGTTATTAAACCATTATTGCCATTGACAAAAACACCAGTAGAGTTTGAAATAATACCATTATTGGCAAGAACAAATGTTGCAGAATTAGCTGCTATTGTATTAATGTATGTAGAATTTACATGAACGC
>Ga0181348_1000279_pt1 | contig 21237 bp, 31 predicted proteins | sample Su13VDMM110DN_FD_130092 | JGI IMG/M metagenome (GOLD analysis project Ga0181348, IMG submission 130092) | Freshwater viral communities from Lake Michigan, USA - Su13.VD.MM110.D.N | ecosystem: Environmental > Aquatic > Freshwater > Lake | place: USA: Michigan | collected 2013-07-16
CTAGATCCCCGTTTTGTTATTGATGATACAGTATTCACTACACTTACTGTTAATCATAACTTCCGTACTGCTGCTCATTTTGATGCTGGTGATTTGTCTACTGGGTTCTCTAATCTATCAGCAGTAGGTAAGGGTTGGGAAGGTGCAGAATTAATTCTTCCTGAGTATAGAGCAGCTGTTGATCTTCGTCAAGGTGATCTATTGCTTGTTGCTAATCATACTGCCATGCATGGTAATGTTGCCATTGAGGGTGAAAATCCTGATCGTATGAGTATCGTTGCTTACTTCCGTGAAGATATGCTAGAGCTTGGACCTTGGGAATATGAACAGCTCCGTAAACAATACGTTGAAGAACGTCGTCTTGATACAACCCATAAGCTACATAAACCACTTTGGAATGGTGTCAGCCCTGGCATGTGGAGTGAAACAGAGTGGTCTAATTATCTCGATAAACATAATATTAATGATCCATACAGTAAAACATCATCTACACTAGAAGGGTTTTTCTAATGGGATTGCATGACTTCTTAGATGAAGAACAAGCATTAGAATGGTACTATTCTAAAAATAAAATTAATACAGGCAAGAAAATTGGGTATCGTAGGGTATCTGGTAAGATTGGTCTTACTGATAATGAGAAGGGTATTCGTGGTGCTTGGGTGGAAAAGAGAGTAGCATTATTTAAATCTCTTTTGCATTTTGGTTATCAGATTATTCCTCTCTCAGAAGTTACTGACATGACTAAAAATGATGGGTTTGAATATTTCACAACATATCAACAGTGTGATACCCTAATCCTTGAGTTTGGTGGCACCAATATTCAATTTTATAAAAAGTATTGGGATGATACTTGCGATATGGTGAAAGCTCACAAGGGTAATATTATTTTTATTAATGATGATCCAGACTTACCTTTTCTCTGGGAACTACTACCAGATGAAGATTGGAGTCGGTGGACTATCGCTGCTAATGCAACAGAAGCAGCTGCCGTTGCGGAAACGTTAAAGGCTCCTGCTGGTGCTAGAGTAGTAGATTATCCTATGTCACGCGGAATGGGATTTGCTGAATTTAGTTCTGGTGGTATTGAAAAGCTAATTTATATTGGTAGACCAGGTGGTCGCTCTAAATATTTTAAGACCTTTACTAAATCTAATAATCTTGAAGTTGCGGGTAAACCAACAGAGTGGGAAGATTTTCCTCAAGTGAATGTTGTTGAAAATCCGCAGCAAAGAGACAGGCGTAATTTTTATCGTAAGTACAATGGTTGTCTAGCTGTGTATGATGATAAACATAAACGTTGTGGGTGGAGAACTGGCAGAGCGTATCATGCTCTGTATGCAGGTATTCCTGTCTTTGGTCCTGAAGGCAATAACGGATTAGCATGGGTAATGAATGTTACTTCTGAAGAAGATATTACCAAGGCATCACTTTTTTCTGTTGAAAAACGTAAAGAGATTTGGGAAAGACAAAAAGCTTTTGTTGAGAAAAAAGATTCCGTAAAGGATCTTATTACTCTATGATAGTTTCTTATGATGTTGATGGTGTCTTGGCTGAACAGCCACCACCAAGTGAAAAGGCTTGGGGAAAAATGAATGGTGCTGCAAGAGCAGCAAGAAAAGCATTTCTGAAGGAATGGTACACTAACGCTATTCCTTTAATCTCTCCGAAAGAAGAAACATTCTATGCTATATCTGCTAGAAAAAATGAACCAGATATTCGTAACATAACATTAACTTGGTTGAACTCGTTTCATCCAAATAAAATTCTTGATCTTTTTCTTTTAGATGAATCTCGCAGCATTGAGAATGTTGTTCTGTTTAAAGCGCAAACAGTGGTCAATCTCGGTGTCGAGAGACATTATGAAGATAACAAGAAAGTCTTAAAGGGTATGGGAGAAATACTTCCTCCGGAAATTGAATTATTCTTTTGGAAAAAAGGAATGCAAGATCCAGAAAAATTTGATGTCGAATCTAAAAATAAAAAATATTTGACACCATCTAATTCTCTCAGTAATTGGTTATAAAAGATATTGACAAGAATAGAAAAAGAGGGTATGATGAGTAAAGTGGAAAAGATGCTATATAAGTACGATCATAACGAATCCATACAATGGATAGGAGCAGGTTTTATCGTAACCGGGCACACGCTCAATGCTATAGGTCCATCTGTATATCCCTACAACATTTTAACATTTGCTGTAGGTACAAGCCTGTTCCTAGTTTGGGCATTCAGGGCTAAGAACACGCCCCAAACAGTGGTCAACACCGCAGTATTAGCCATAGGGTTAATAGGATTATACAAAGCATTTGGTTGACATTTTAACAGTATAGTATACAATGGAGTTATGATGAAGAAGGTTGAGGAAGTTGCATATAAGTACGATGAGGACGATTCCCTAGAAGAAATTAAGAGATACATTGATGCTACCTATGGGCAGCATTATTCACAGAATAAGTATCAGGCTACTGAATTTATTATTGATGGTGGCCATGGTACTGGTTTCTGTATCGGGAATGTTCTCAAGTATGCCCAACGTTATGGGCGTAAGGGTAGTAGAGAAGATTGGCGCAGTGATCTACTAAAGGTTATTCATTACGCAATTATTCAGTTACATGTGCATAATTTAGAAGATAAACCAGAAAGGTGATTTTATAATGGAAGTCAAGCTACCAGTTGAAGAACTACGAAAGCGTAAGCTCTTTATTGCCACTCCTATGTATGGTGGTATGTGTGCGGGCATGTTTGCTCGTAGCACTAACGATCTATCTGCTCTTGCTGTAAAGTATGGCATTGAACTTCGTTACTACTATCTCTTTAATGAATCGCTAATCACTCGCGCTCGTAACTATTGCGTTGATGAGTTCATGCGTTCAGATGCCACTCATCTACTATTCATTGACTCTGATATTGGTTTCAATGCCAATGACGTAATAACGATGCTTGCGTTACAGTCAGATGAAAGTGAATACGATATTCTATGTGGTCCTTATCCTAAGAAGTGTATCTCTTGGGAAAAGATTAAGTTAGCTGTCGATAAGGGTATGGCTGATGACAATGTCAACAACCTAGAGAAGTATGTTGGCGATTATGTTTTCAATCCTGCTGGTGGTAAGACTGAAATTAAGATTGATGAACCTGCTGAGATCCTAGAGTCTGGCACTGGGTTTATGATGAGTAAGAAGTCGGCACTAGAGAAGATGGGTAAGGAATATCCTGAACTAGTGTATAAGCCTGACCATGTACGCACCGCAGCGTTTGATGGTTCGCGTCTTATCATGTGTCTGTTTGATGCTCTTATTGATAACAAGTATGCACATCTTCGTACTGATATTAGGAAGTTCTATGCTAAGAATCCTAATGCTTCGCAAGAAGATGTGTTGAAGTATGTTGATGATACCACCCACGATTCAGATGGTAATGAATACTCTAATCGCTACCTGTCAGAAGATTATATGTTCTGTCAGTGGGCACGAAATATTGGTTTACAGGTATGGTTATGCCCGTGGATTCAATTACAGCATGTTGGAACTTATGTGTTCGGTGGTTCCCTTGCTGACTTGGCATCTGTTGGTGCTGCCGCTACAGCCGATCCGTCCCAGCTTGGTAAGAAATCTTAAGGAGATAATATAATGAAGTTTAGTGATGTGACTCTTGATGTGTTGAAGAATTTTTCCTCTATTAATTCTAGCATGCTTTTCCGTAGTGGTAATACAATTCGTACTATCTCGCCGCAAAAGACTATTATGGCGAAGGCAGAAGTTGACGAAAGCTTTGATAAGGATTTCGCGATTTATGATCTGCCACGTTTCCTAGGTGTTATGTCTTTGTTTGAAAAGCCAGAAGTGACTTTGAATGACAAGGAAGCAGTCATCCTAGATAACTCGCGTAAGCTAGTATATACCTATGCTGATGCCTCGACGTTTGCTACTCCCCCCTCTAAGGATGTAACATTCCCTGACGCTGAAGTTAATTTTACTCTAAAGAACGAAGATCTTCAGAAGGTTCAACGTGCTGGTAATGTTCTACAGCTACCTGAAATTGCTGTGGTTGGTGATGGTATGACTATCGCGCTGAAGGCGTATGATAGCAAGAACCCAACAGCTGACTCTTATGTTGCAACTATTGGTACGACTGATCGTGTGTTTAATGCAATCTTTAAGAATGAAAACTTGAAGCTTATCCCCGCTGACTATGACGCATCCGTTTCGTCTAAGGGTATCTCCAAGTTCACTTCTGCTAAGATTACATATTGGATTGCCACTGAGGCAACTTCAACTTTTAACTAATTGACTTATTTGAGGGGAGGAGTTATACTAGACTCCTCCCCACCCCTTTATATTATGGAGTTATATTATGAATAGACAAGATAGCGTTGCTGTGCTCTCAAGGAAGCTTCCAAGAAACCTAACAGTTAGAACTGTATTTGGTGACATTGAAATTAATACTAAAAAGTGCAACACCTGTGATATTACAAAACCTGTTGCTGCCTTTTACTTAAAGTCTAAATCTACAAGAAGGCACCCCGATTCTATTAGGGAGCAATGCATTACTTGTTGGGACATTAATAAAGGCAGGAAGTAATAACATGTTAGAAGATTATCTGTGGGTGGAGAAATACCGACCCAAGACTATTGATGAGTGTATTCTTCCTGATGAACTAAAGAAAACGTTTCAGCAGTTTGTTGATCAGAAGAATATTCCTAATCTATTACTGACTGGTGGTGCTGGTGTAGGTAAGACTACTGTAGCACGTGCTATGTTAGAACAACTTGATTGCGATTATATTGTAATCAATGGATCACTTAATGGTAACATTGATACTCTGCGTGGTGAGATTTCTCAGTTCGCATCAAGTGTTTCCTTTAAGGGTGGTCGCAAGTATGTCATCCTAGATGAAGCTGACTATCTAAATCCACAAAGCACTCAACCTTCTCTGCGTAATTTCATGGAAGAGTTTAGTCGCAACTGTGGTTTCATTCTCACTTGTAACTATAAGAACAAGCTTATTGCTCCTTTGCATTCTCGTTGCTCAGTTGTTGAGTTCAGGATTGCTAAGAAGGATAAGCCATCACTTGCTATGCAGTTCATGAAGCGAGTAATGGATATTCTTCAGAAGGAAAATGTTCCCTTTGAGAAGGATGTTGTTGCTGAAGTTATTGGTAAGTATTTTCCTGATTGGAGAAGGGTACTAAATGAACTACAAAGACATTCTGCGACTGGCAACATCGGACAAAGTGTTTTGGGCGGTCTGTCTGGTGATTCTTATAAGGCTCTTCTTGAAGCTCTAAAGAATAAGAACTTTAGTGCAGCTCGTAAGTGGTTGGGTGAAAACTCTGATCTTGATAGTGCTACTCTATTCCGTCACATGTATGATAATATCTCTGAGATTGTCAAGCCGGAGTCGATCCCCTATCTAATCCTACACTTGGCTGACTATCAGTATAAGGCAGCGTTTGTTGCTAATCCTGAGATCAACCTAGCAGCGTTCATTGCTCAAGTCATGAGTGACTGTGAGTTCAAATGACCGATGTATTCAAGGTCATGGTTAAAGCGAGTGATGTTAAAGAGCCAGTAGTCGAAGATCATAAGGTAAAGGCTCAGTACAATCCATTTGACTTTATCAATAGCATCAATTCCCATAAGGATCTGTTCGCAGGAAGTGAGACTCCTGAGACAGTCGAGAAGGAATACACTCCTTGGATCGTTAATAAGGGGTTATCATACTTTGCAGATACAGTAGAATCAGCCAACTTCGTCAATCGTTACCACCAGCTGGACAAGAAAGTACAGTATGATTATTTAATAAATACTATACGGTCTAAGAAGCGTATGAGTAAATGGTGGAAGAAAGAGGATAATAATGACGTTGATTTGGTGAAAGAAGCCTTTGGTTATTCCCAGAAAAAGGCTGAAGTTGCTTTGTCATTGCTATCCCCCGAAAACCTTAAAGATATAAAAAGACGATTGAACAAAGGTGGGTTGAAGAAATGAAATTATCTATTGATTCATTAATAGAGGTTCTGCTAAAAGAACCTGATGATTTTCTTAAGGTCAAAGAGACTTTAACACGAATCGGTATCGCTTCTAGAAAAACTAAGATTCTTTATCAGTCTTGCCATATCCTACATAAACAGGGTAAGTATTACATTGTACACTTCAAGGAGCTATTCGCCCTTGATGGTAAGCCAACAGACTTTTCAGATAGCGATGAGGGTCGCAGAAACACTATTGTGAATCTATTGGCTGAATGGGGTCTTATTAAGATTGCGAATCCGGATAAGACCAAAGAGCCAGTAACTCCCTTGAGTCAGATAAAGGTGCTGCCTTATAAAGAAAAGAGTGAGTGGGAACTTGTGACGAAGTATAACATAGGGCGATCTGGTCCTAAAAATTAATTTTGAAATGAGATATTATGGAACAATATTGGGACCCCGTTTGGGGTGCAGTAGCTAGACCACCTAAAGATAACACTGTATGGTTGTGGGATGTAGTCGGAGATAACTTGTTAGTTGTCAAAATCCCTAGAGAAGTATCTTGGTTTAGACGTTTTAAAACTAAAATGATAATGGGAAGTAAGTGGAAGAGAGTAAAAAATAAATAACTGCAAGCTATTGACTTTATAACAGTGATAGCTTATATTAGTACTGTGCTGCCATTGTGGGGCACATAAGACAACCTTGCTATTTTAGGAGGCAATATGTATACTTCGTTCTCGCTTAATGCGAACACTTTCCCGCACCTTATCGGCTTCGAAAATCTCTTCGATAGAATTGATAAGATTAATAATCTAAATAAAAATCATTCCAATTATCCACCTTATAACATCAGTAAGTTAGATGAGCAAACTTATCTAATTGAAATGGCTGTTGCTGGTTTCAATGTCGATGATATTGATATTGAACTGCAAAATGCTATTCTTACTATAGATGGTAAACAAGAAACTGTTGATGATCTTGTTAAGGATGGTGTGAATAAGAACTATATCCATAAGGGTATTTCAGACAGAGCATTTAGGCGTCAGTTTACTCTAGCTGAGAATGTTCATGTTGGTAAAGTTAAATTGGTTAATGGTATGCTTAACATTTATCTAGAGCATATCGTACCTGATGAATTGAAGCCCAAGAAAATCAAAATTGATAATGATGCTCCTTCAAAAAAGGAACTGTTGACTGAAAAGGTTTTCGGTAAGAGAGCTTCTTAATAAGTTCCCGCTCGGTAATATTTCATCGATTTATTATGTTTTTTGAAAGAAAGTTACCGAGCGGGAATATTTTTACAACCAACCAGCATACTGATGTGTATGCTTGATGCGGTCTTCTAGACCAATTGTACCGCCGTTTACCTTCTTTGTAACAGCAGTAATTGTAGCATCGTCTGTACCCTTGTCGCAGAGGTCCCAGATTTTATTCTTTTCGAAGAACCACATGGCTGACTCAAAAGCAAGTTCGCCTGAGATTAAATCAGGGTTAGTCATAATGTCTGGACGCTTACAGTAGTCAGAGAATGTCTTATAGTTATCTTTGCCAGTTAGCTGTAGTGCGCCACGACCACGATACTTGTAGCCATCGCCAGAAGCTTCCGGTCCATTACCCATACGACCACCATATACCTTGTTAGCAATCTTCTCAGGTTTACGGGCATATGCTTCGGCAGCTTTGAGATCAGGGAAATACTTCTTGAAAATCTTTGTTAGACCATCAGCAGAATAGTTGAGGTTCTCAGAGAATGCCTTAAAGTTACCGGATTCGTGAGCAGTCTGGGCGAAGAAATGAGCAGCACGATTCTTTGGTAGCTTATAGAAAGCAACAGCAGCCTTGAATGTACCTGGACCCCAAGCACCGTCTGCAGTTACTCCAATCTTCTTTTGTAGATCAACTAATGACATATCATTCTCCGCTTTAGTATTAACTCTAATATTTATAAACATAATGAGCTATAAATAAAATATTAACAGGAGTTTATCATGACGATCATTTTGAATGAAACTATGCATATTAGAGATGAGATGGTCGACAATGTTTCCCCATGGGTATGGTTAAAGGCTGATACTGTTACGTTTCCTGCAATAAAAGAAGATTGGGAAAATTACCTTAAACCCACACTTTTGAAAAATGTTACAGATTGGTCATTATGTATCCAAGCAGGAGGATGCATGGGAATGTATTCAAAATTGTTATCTTTCATGTTTGAAGAAGTTGTAACCTTAGAACCTGATAGTTCAAACTATAATTGTTTAATAGCTAATAGTGCAGACAGAAATAACATAACATCACATAATTTGGCATTGGGTGCATATAAGAAAACTGTTGAGTTATATCACCCCTTTCCAGAAAATCCTGGTCAAAATCTAATATCTACTAGAGATAGATTAAGGTACTCTGGTCAAGTTTCTGAAGTAGAAATGATCACTATAGATAATCTGAATGTGGCGTCATGTGGGCTAATAATGCTTGATATAGAAAAATATGAACTTTTTGCTATATTGGGCGCAATAAAAACAATTGAAACATTCAAACCTGTTATTATATGTGAATACACAGAAACTACAAACAACACAATTAATGCACTATTAGCAGAGCTAGGATATGCTCTTGTTGATAAAGCACAAAATGATAGTGTTTTCAAATATGATGGGACTATCCCAGAGAAATATCTTAAAAGATCAACTTGAGTCTTTATAAATATAGGTGAACCAATCAGGATTTACCATGAACAAGTTTAGAAGCTTCGTCCGGGAAGAGTTAGCATTAACCCTACAGTATCACGATACTCTCAACCAGCTTATCTGGGATGGCGAGAAGATGATACCTAAGATTCAGGATAGGCTTCTACAGATTGGTAATATGTGGGCTGAGTTCTCTCACATCCCAGAAGATGCTATCAGAGATATATGTCTAACTGGCGGTAATGCCAATTACAACTACACCCCATATTCTGATCTCGACGTGCATGTTCTTATGGATATGTCTAAGCTTCCTCATGATAAAGAGTTCCTAGCTGACTATCTTCTTGATAAGAAGATGCTTTGGGCATTTAAGCATCCATCACTAACTGTCATGGGTTATCCTGTAGAACTATATGCTCAGAATTATAGAGAGCCTGTTGCTTCTCATCAGGGTGTTTATTCTCTCCTTAAGAAGAAGTGGCTTTATAAACCTAATGTAGAAAATCATCCTGACTTCGAAAACGATATCGCTCTTAAGGCTAAGATTGAAGAATACATTAAAATGCTTGATACTGTTCTCTCAGAACCAGGTGATCATGTTGTTGAAATTAAAAAATTAAAAGAAAAGTTTAGAGAGATGCGTTCAGCGGGTATTCATCAGTCAGGTGAGTACAGCAATGAGAATCTTATCTTTAAAGATTTGCGTAATCGTGGATACTTTCAAAAGCTAAATGATTACCTACAAAAGACTATGGACACACAATTAAGTCTTTACTAATTTGAGCTTTTATAGTATACTGTTTGTTGTCATGAGCCAGTGGGGATAGATGAATTTTTACACTAACGCATTCCAGATGGGTAACCATATATTTGTTCGTGGTATAGACGGTGGTCGTCGTTTTAAGCAGAAGGTTGAGTACTCTCCCTTCTTATTTGTTTCCTCTAAAAAAGAAGATGCTGAATACAAAACCTTGACAGGATTACCTGTTGACAAGATTCATTTCGGCTCTATCAAAGAAGCAAAGGAATTCGTTGAGACCTACGACGGTGTGTCTAATATGAACATCTATGGTCTTGACAACTTCCTTTATTGTTATTTGAATGAAGAGTATCCCAACGAAATTCGTTATGATAAAGAACAGCTGAACATTGGCACACTAGATATTGAAGTTGAGTCTGATACAGGGTTCCCTGATCCTGATAAGGCTGACAAGGTTGTAACTGCTATTTCGTTGAAGGTCAAGGATAGAGTTTGCGTACTGGGTTGCGGTGATTTTGTTAACACTGATCCTAACGTTGCTTATATTAAGTGTAAGGATGAGTTCCAGTTACTTGCTAAGTTCGTTGACCTTTGGCAGCAGTATGATCTTGATGTTGTTACTGGTTGGAGCATTGAGTTCTTTGATATTCCATATCTCGTAAACCGTATCACTAAGATTCTTGGTAGTGATTATGTCAAGCGCCTATCACCTTGGAATATTGTTCATGACAACCAAGTGACTGTTATGAATAAGACACGCACTGTTTACAATCTTCGTGGCATCTGCGTGCTCGACTATCTTGAACTGTATAAGAAGTACACCTACACTAATCGAGAGTCCTATCGTCTTGATCACATCTGCTCTGTTGAGATTGGTGAAGGTAAGACTGATTACTCAGAGTATGATAGCCTGTTTGATTTATACAAGAAGAACTTTCAGAAGTTTATTGAGTATAACATTCGTGACGTTCAGCTGGTTGATAAGCTAGATAAGAAGCTGAACTTTATTGATCAAGTATTGACTATTGCTTATGATGCTAAGATTACCTTTTATGATGTATTCAGTCCTGTTAAGACATGGGATGTTATCATTCACAACTACCTGCTTGCTAACAAGATTGTTATTCCTCCACGTAAGACTAGTGCCAAGGCTGATCAGTTTGCTGGCGCGTATGTTAAAGATCCTAAAGTTGGTATTCATGACTGGGTGGTATCGTTTGATATTAACTCACTGTATCCGTCACTGATTGTTCAATACAATATCTCACCTGAAACTTTCGCTGGTAGTATTGATAATAAGTTCAGCGTTGATGAACTACTTGCTGGTGTTCTTACCGATGATACTATTCAGAAGAAGATGAAGGATGGTAACTACGCTATCACTGCCAACTCTTGTTTGTGGGATAGAAGTATAAAGGGTGCATTCCCTGCTCTTGTTGAGAAGATGATTGAAGAACGTAAGCTGTATAAGAAGAAGATGATTGCCGCCAAGAAGGCATATGAGAAAGAACCTACCCAGAAGTTATACAATGAGATTGCTCGTTGTAATAATATGCAGCTGGCTCGTAAGATCCTACTAAACTCTCTCTATGGTGCTTTAGGTAATAAATACTTCAGATACTTCTCTATTGATTTTGCTGAAGCTATTACATTGACTGGCCAGTTTGTTATTCGTTGGATTGAAGGCAACCTTAATGAATATCTCAATGGTGTACTAAAGACGGGCAATAAGGATTATATTATTGCTGTAGATACGGATTCTAACTATGTTAATCTTGGTCCTCTGGTTAAGAAGGTTGCTCCTGAAAAGAGCATAGAAGAAACTGTTGACTTTGTTGATAAGATTTGCGAGAAGAAACTTGAACCTTATATTGATGAGTGCTTTCAAGAGTTAGCCAACCACACTAATGCTTACACTAACTTTATGAAGATGAAGCGTGAGTCTATTGCTAACAAAGGTATCTGGACTGCTAAGAAGCGTTACATCCTAAATGTTTATGATAATGAAGGTGTGCGTTACAGTGAGCCACATCTTAAGATGATGGGTATTGAAGCTGTTAAGTCTTCAACACCTGCTGCTTGTCGTGAGTATATCACTGATGCTCTAAAGCTTATTATGAAAACAGATGAACAAACAGTACAAAAGTATATTGCTAATCTGCGTATCAAGTTTAGAGAGCTACCATTCCAAGACATAGCATTCCCAAGAGGATGCCGTGGTCTCGGTTATGGTAAAGAAGGTTATGGTGATAAGAACACTATCTATAAAGCTGGCACTCCTATACATGTTCGCGGAGCTTTACTATACAACCATCTACTAAGTAGCTATGATCTAACTAATAAGTATCCGCTAATTCAAGAAGGTGAGAAGGTTAAGTTCTGTTATCTGAAGACACCTAATTCTTTAAGAGAAAACATTATATCTGTTCCAGGCATACTTCCTAAAGAGTTTAATCTTGACAGTTATATTGATTATGATTTACAGTTTGATAAGTCATTCCTTGATCCTCTCAGCATTATCTTAGATGTTATCGGTTGGTCACCAGAGAAACGCGCAACATTAGAAGGATTCTTCTCATGAATAAAGTAGTAGTGGAGGTAGATGATTTTGATTTTGGTTTTACAGCAACAACATCTGATCAAATAGTTGCTCCTGTCGTACAAGACTTGCAGGTTAAGCAGCAGTCTATAGATGAAGCTGAACAAGTATTCAGCAACACACTAGAAGAACATCAGAAAAGGATAGACAATCTACTAAAAGCTATCACTCCCTTGCTTAATAATCTTGCTAAGGATGCTGACACTAAAGAGTATATCCACTGGCCAAATCGTAGAGCGAAGATTGAGGAGTTCAGAATAAAATTAAACAACATTGCTGGAAAATAGATTGACTTATTTAGAATTTAGAGTATTATAGTTGATGAGTGTATGAGGAGATATTATGAGCATTTTACAAAAACTAATGAAGACTTCAACGATTAAGGATTCAGATATTCTTTCTGATTCTAAGTTGTTTGGAAAAGAGGATATGGTTCCCACAGCAGTGCCGATGCTTAATGTAGCATTGTCAGGTCGTCTTGATGGTGGATTAGTTCCTGGTATTACAATGTTTGCGGGACCAAGCAAGCACTTTAAGACTGCGTTCTCGCTTATGATGGTCAAGGCATATATGGACAAGTATCCTGATGCCGCACTGTTGTTCTATGACTCAGAGTTTGGTGCGCCTCAAGCATATTTTAAGACGTTTGGCATTGACACTTCACGTGTACTACATACGCCTGTTACTGATATTGAACAACTTAAGTTTGATATAACAGCACAATTAAACAGCATCGATCGTGGTGATAAAGTTATTGTTGTTATTGACTCTGTAGGTAATCTTGCTTCTAAGAAGGAAGCTGAAGATGCTCTTGATGGTAAGAGCGTTGGTGATATGACTCGCGCCAAGCAGTTGAAGTCCGTGTTCCGTATTGTTACACCGCATCTTAAGCTAAAAAACATTCCACTTATTGTTGTCAATCACACGTACATGGAAATTGGTATGTTCCCCAAGGCTATCGTTGGTGGTGGTACTGGTGCATATTACTCTGCTGATAACATTTATATCATTGGTCGTCAGCAGGAAAAAGATAATAAAGAAGATGCTAAAGAGGTAACTGGTTACAGCTTTATCATTAACGTTGAGAAGTCTCGCTTCCTTAAGGAAAAGTCTAAGATCCCGATTGAGGTTTCGTTTGATGGTGGTATTAGTCCCTGGTCTGGTTTGCTTGAAGTAGCACTAGAGTCTGGTCATGTTATCAAGCCAAAGAATGGTTGGTATCAAAAGGTTGATATGGAAACTGGTGAGATTGGTGAAAAGAATTATCGCCAAGATGATACTTACACCAAGGACTTCTGGCTACCTATTCTTAAGTCTAAGACGTTCAGAACCTTTATTGAAAATAAATACATGATGGCGACTGGTAGCATCATGTCTGATCAAGAACTTAACGACATCTATGGCGAGGACTAATGCTAGAAGAAATCATCTTTTCTCACTTGCTCTTCAACGAAGAGTATAGTAGGAAGGTTATTCCGTTTCTTAAGAATGAATACTTTCAAACTAGAACTAATAAAATTCTATTTGAATTGATTGACGGTTATATTAAGACCTATAACGTTGTTCCTTCTAAAGAGGCACTCAACACAAAGCTTCAGTCTCTTGATAACATCTCAGAAGATGACTTCAAGAGTTGCGATGAACTTATCACTAAGCTAGAGGCTGATCTTAAAACATCTGTTGATTGGTTGTGTGATCAGACTGAGAAGTTCTGCCAAGAGAAGGCTGTCTACAACGCTATCATGGATTCAATCAAGATCATTGATAAGAAAGATAAGAAGCGCGGCACTGGATCTATTCCTGAAATTCTTACTGAAGCTCTTTCCGTTTCTTTTGATACTAATATTGGCCATGACTTTATTGAAGATGCTGATATTCGTTATGACTATTATCATGTGAGAGAAGAAAAGCTTCAGTTTGATCTAGAATACTTTAACAAGATTACTAAAGGTGGTCTGTCAAAGAAAACTCTTAATATCATTCTAGCATCTACTGGTGTTGGTAAGACGATGTTCATGACACACTGTGCTGCTCATCATCTTACACTAGGTAAGAATGTTCTTTATCTAACTATGGAAATGTCGGAAGAACGTATTGCTGAGCGCATTGATGCTAATCTTATGGATGTCACCATTGATGAACTCAAGGAACTGCCTAAAGATGCTTATGATAAGAAGATGGTACGCATTAAGAGTGACACTAAGGGTAAGCTTATTGTAAAAGAATATCCTACAGCTGCTGCTGGCTCTGCGCACTTCCGTCATTTACTACAAGAGCTACGCATTAAGAAGTCATTCAAGCCTGATGTAATCTATATTGACTATCTAAACATCTGTTCTTCTGCTCGTATGAAGATGGGTGGTTCGGTTAACAGTTACATGTACATTAAAGCTATCGCTGAAGAGCTACGTGGTCTTGCTGTTGAGTTTGATGTTCCTATCATCTCAGCCACGCAAAGTAATCGCGATGCCTATAACTCTTCAGACGTTGGTCTTGATAACACCTCTGAATCGTTTGCTCTACCTGCCACTGCTGACTTTATGTTTGCTCTAATTTCTACTGAAGATTTAGAGGGTTTGAATCAGATTCTAGTTAAGCAGCTTAAGAATCGTTATGATGATCCCTCTAGCAATCGTAAGTTTATTATTGGTGTTAACAAAGCCAAGATGAAGTTTTATGACGTTGAACAATCAGCCCAAAAGGATATCCTAGATGGACCCAAGACAAAGCATATTGACAAGCCTGTTATGGACAATTCGTCGTTTGGTGAACGCTATGACGAAGAACAAAAAATGAGGTTTGTTACTAAGAAGGTTGGTCGTAAGGATTTTTCGGGAGTGAAGTTTTCATGATGTATAAGATTAAGACGTTTGGTAATGAGTTTGCTATTCTAGAAATTGAAAGTAATATGATTATCTTTAAGAGCATGAATGAAGTTTTAGTGAAGAGAATGTGTAAGAGTTTGAATGGTGGTTCTGGATTTGATGGACATACTCCACGCTTCTTTAATCTGCTATATACTCAAGTAGCATGATTGTAGTCTTCGACACAGCAGTTAATGGGAAAAGCAAGGAGGAGCTTGAGAGAGCTTGTTACTTCTTTGCCACTCAGCTGCTGACTGACGAAGAAATTGATCAGTTAAATATTGAGATTGCGTTAAAGAAGAAGTTAGATAGCAGTGCACTAGGTTACTGCGAATCATTAGATGAAGGCACTAATCAAAGAAACTTTAGAATAGAATTACAAAGAGGTCTTACCTCTGAAGTTCTATCATCACTCGCGCATGAGATGGTGCATCTAAAGCAGTATGTTCGTAATGAATTACAAGAGAGTGATAACTATCATAAGAGTCAGTGGCATGGAACATTAATTGCTGATAGAGATGAAGATTATTATGATCATCCATGGGAGATAGAAGCCTATGGTCGTGAGGTTGGGTTAAGATACAAATATCATAGAACCTTTCCTGATAGAGTAGCAGGGGAAGTTATCTAGGAGGGGTGCCCGAGTGGCTAAAGGGGACGGACTGTAAATCCGTTGGTTACACCTACGCTGGTTCGAATCCAGCCCCCTCCACCACAACCCATTGATTTTGTTATATAAAAAATAATGCTTGACTTTTATCGAAAAAGGGCGCATAATGGTTGTTGAAAATAATGAAGGAAGCTTAATTTTGGAAAAGATTCACTATATCAATCAATTAAAAGCCATTAAATCAGAAGCCTTAAAAATAGGGATAGATTGGCCGACCCAAAACCCCTCAGAAGCCACTAGGGAAGAACTTAGAGACTTTCTGAAAGAGGTCACGGAAGCCATCACAGAAAGTAAAAATGATTAAATTTCCTTACATATTCAAATTACACCCATTAGCGGTTTACACTCTAATTCGCACGATAGGTATGGTTATAGCATGTCAGCTTTCTTTTAGCACAAACCAATCATGGTTATGGGCAATCCCCCACACCTTCTTTGGTTGGGGATATGTAGTGTACTGGGTTATAATTAAAAAGTTTGGTATTTAAGAATTGTTCCGTGGTAGCTCAGTCGGTAGAGCATCTGACTGTTAATCAGAGTGTCCCTGGTTCGAGTCCAGGCCATGGAGCCAAAATTATAGGAGTGCATCGTGTATATATACACCTCTCCGACTGGTGTCAAGTATAAAATAAATGATAGGTCTGAACCCATTTATGAAGTAATTCAGGTTCAAGATTATTTTGAATCAAAGCTCACTCATATATCTATCGAACACCTAACCAATCGTCCGGGTGTAATTGTAGATGCAGGTGCTAACATTGGAACTTATTGTTTAGAATTGGCAATCAAATTTCCAGATTGTAAAATATATGCCTTTGATCCTGTGGTTCCAACTTATGCAGAACTAGAAGAAAACATAAGATTAAATGGATTCACTAACATTGAATCTTATAGAATAGGACTCGGAAATAAAGAGTGTGAATTAGAATCTGAAGATCCAGATACAAAAGGATCTTATGGTTGTATATCATTACTTGATAAGATACACCAAATCAGGGGTGATACTGATTTCCCTAAGACAGCGATATATCAAATACGCACGTTAGACTCTTTTAATCTATCTGATGTGTCTCTGATAAAGATTGATGTTGAAGGTATGGAGTTAGAAGTTATCGAAGGCGCTCTAGACACTATTAATAGATGCAGTCCTATGTTAATTTTTGAAGCCTGGAATCTAGATTGGTTTGCAGAAGAGCGTATTAAGCTAATGAAATTTGTAGAAAGTCTGGGATATAGTTTAACAGCAGTTGCTGATGATTTTGTAGCGGTTAAAAATTATAGGAGTGAATATGACTGAGCATGAAGAAGCCGAATCTATCCTAGCCAAGATTCAAAATACGAATCTTGCGTTAGAGAATAGCAATAAAAATACTTGGGCTGAAAAGTATTGGGGTATTGCCAATTACAGGTTGCAGCGTCAGTTGAAGTCTAAGCTAAATGAGATAGACAATCCTCAGTCGTGGATTCAAGTGATGAAGATGCACTATTGATGTTCAACTTGTTATGTAAGCTGAGACTGCATAGGTGGGTCGCTGAGTACCGTCCCAGCCGCTGCGACTACTATCCCTTCCCTATCCTCGTTCGCAAAACCTGCCGGGTCTGCGGGAAGACGGTATCGAACGAGGACTAAGTCCTTGATTTTGTTATATAAAAATAATGCTTGACTTTTATTCGATATCGGCGTATTATGGTTGTATGGTGAGGTAAGGAAATGGTTCCTACCCCCATATTGATGGAGTTTTTTTATTATGAGTAAGTCCTTTAAGCGTGGTGAGATGGGTCAGGTCGCTATCCGTGTCATCAACGAAAATGTTGGTCATCACATGGGTATCGTGATCCCGCTGATGCAAGAGGCTCTGGGTGTTAATCGTGGTCGTGCCCTAGACTTCTATAAGACCCATATCAAGAAGGGTAACTGCCTTCAGAAGGAAATCCTTCCGGAGCCTAATGCTACCAGTAAGCTTCGAGTCGCCTCCACCAAGGCTTCCAAGGCTCCTAAGAAGGCTCTGGAAGCCTCTTCGGGTCCGAAGGCTTCTAAGCCCTCCCCGGATCAGGTCCAGGCGTTCAAGGACGGTCTGGAGCGTGCTCGAGTCCGGGCTGAGCTTAAGGCTTCGGTTGATACCCAGGTCCTGGATAGCCAGGTCGCCTAATAGGGTCGTATCAGGTGCAAAGGGTGGGGGAAACTCCACCCTTTTTGCTTGACTTTTTATCTCTTTTCAGGTACAATAAGTATGTGAAAGAGAGAGTTGTAAGAATGAAGAGTTTCGGAGAGTTTGAACAGGAAAGTTTAGATCATACCCTATTCATATTCGATATCGATGATACTCTATTCAAGACGAATGCTAGAGTGTTCGTTAAGGATCCGAGTGGTAAGGTCATCGACCGACTAAACAATCAAGACTTCAATACCCATACGCTCCTTCCCGGACAGAGCTATGAGTTTTCTGAGTTTGAAAATGCTAGTATGTTTGATATGACTTCTCGTCCTATCAAGGCTATGTTGGATAAGGTAAAGCATCTTCAGAAAAAGATTGAGGGCACTGATAGTTTGATTACCTTTATCACTGGTCGTTCTGACTTTGATGATAAAGAAAAGTTCTTGAACGTTTTCCGTAAGAGGAAGATCGATATCGATAAGATCCACGTTCATAGAGTGGGTAATGATCGGGGTCCGGAAACTCTAGCAGTTAAGAAAGCCAAGGTCACTACCATGTATCTCGCTACTGGTAAATACAAGACAGCTGAGATGTATGACGATAGTAAAGAAAACTTAGAAGAGTTCAAAAGCCTTCAGAGTAGTTTTCCTGATGTATCGTTCTCTGCGTTTCAGGTGTTTCATAACGGAACGTCTAAACATTTATAATGCCCCGTTAGCTCATCCGGTAGAGCAACGGTTTTGTAAACCGTAGGTGGTCTGTTCGAGTCGGACACGGGGCACCAACTTTTATTATGGATACCACATGCATATAATGCCAGCCTATTTTACGACAAGCAATTTGAGTCGTCGTAAATCTAAAAAGAAAACGCAGAAGCAATTGAAGGCTGAAGCTGATCATGAGAAGTTTCTGAAGAAGCTTGGATATAAACCTTCTGACCAATATCCTACGTTAGAAGTTCGCCACAAGCATACTACATTAGAAACTAAACAGCTTCCGGCGACTTCTGATTCCATTCCTGGTCACATGGCTAAGAAGGAACCTATGCAGTATTCTGGTAAGCGAGAGCTACTAGGTATTGCTACCATGCACAAGAGCAATATGGTTCCAGTTTTTGCTGACAACAAACAAGTAGCTATCGATATCGCAAGGATGAGGCGCTGAGTATATAACATGCGACTTATAAATAAAGAGAAGGAACGTATCAGGTATCTCTCAGAGAAACTTGATGATGTTATCGGGGAGTGCCACAGTAAAGATGACATCATAGTACTGTCCTCTTTGTTTTTGGTATATGCTAGGAAGCTTCTCGCTTTCGGAGCATCTGACGAAAAGCTTAGTGATGACTTGATTTTTTATTATATTTCTAATAAAATGTATACCAAACCAAGGACTAAACCTGATGCAAAACTTTAAAGACTTCTCTGAAGCTGCTGGGAAAGAAGAGAGCATTGCTATTGAAGTTCTTGGTATGGACAGTCAGTGGAGACGAGTCGGTGGTGGTATCTTTAATAGACCCCAGTCTATTGCTCAGGCATTAGACAGCACCAAGAAGCGTTACCCAAAGAATCGTGTCCGCGCTGTAGGTCAGGACACAAGTAAGTTTTATGATATGCTTCCCTAATAATTGAAAGGTAATTCGTAATGAAAAATATTAATATTAAAGCATTCTTGGCAGTACTGTGTTTTTGGGTTGGTGTTGGTGCACTAATCGTAACCTTATACACCCTTCCTTCTCAAATTGGTCACATCATGGGCAGGTTTGTCGGTTTCGGTCTTTTGACGGCTGCGTTTGTCCTTTATAGCACCTTAATGTATGAGCTTCTTGCTTTAACGAAATTCCGTAAAGATTAACCTATTGTAATCATTAGACATTTTAGTGCTTGACATATTTGTTATTATACGCTAGAATGGTTGTATGATTGAGACGATAGAGATTCGTAATCCTACTCTTCCAAGTGCTCGCTCTGTTGGCATGCCGGAAACGTATAGGCTTACTGGTGAGATTATTCCCAACCCTAGATGGGCTGGTCCTGATAAGATTGCCATGATGGTTGCTGATAGATACACTCCATTGCGCATCATCCAAAAATCAAACATCATCGGTAAATTCTTTGAACCAAAGATCGTAGCTCCAGTCAATAAGACTTGGAAGGTCTCTGGTTCGAAAAACAATACCTATATAGTAACTGCTGATGCTGGTAGATTTAGTTGTACCTGTGTTGGATATCAGTTTAGACATGAATGCAAACACATCAATAAGTTGAAAGCCGCATGAATAATTATTTGTACCCAACCATATGTTGGATCAAGGAGGACTGGCGCAGTGACAAGCTTCGTTTCTGTATTGAAATACTTGCTTGGGGCATTTCTGTTGGTTGTAGTCTTGCAATGGCTCTTACCGTACCCAATCCTCCACTCATTATCATCTATCCTTTTTGGATTATTGGTTGCTGTATGTATGCTTGGGCTTCTTATACTCGGCGTTCTTTCGGTATGCTGGCTAATTATATGCTGCTCGTATCTATTGATTGCGTGGGCTTATCGCGAATTGTATTGAACAATATTACAGGAAACTGAAATGGCAAATCTGAAACCGAAGTACATGACCTTTGAAAAAAACTTTATTGGCACAGAGCCGAGACTTAAAGATTGCAATACACGAGTTGATTTGATCAGTGCACTTAATTGGTACAACTATAACTACAACGTTGGGGATACTGTTAAGTGGTTGTATGAATATCTTGACAATCGTAACACAACTAAAGAATATATGGCACGTGTAAAGAAACTTAATCCCGTTTTCATTGGGATCACTGCTTGCTCTTTCGCACGCATGAGCAATCTTGGCTGTGACATCGGCCAGTATCATGATACTATTAAGAAGATTGTGGAAACGGAATTGTCCAAGGTTGTTGTTGAACCTAAGACTACAAACATTATTGATCTGGTTGAGAAAAAGAAAACTGCAATCATCGGTCAGATTGAACACGAAATTGATTTGTTTTTGACGCATGATTATACCTCTGACTTTAATCCTTATGACTATTACAAGAAGCAAGATCTTGGTAGTGGTGTTGCTTGGGGCATTATCAAGTATTATACTCCTCTTGTTGAAGAACTTGAAGCTGCCCGAGATGGCACTGATGATCAATGCGTTGAAGCTTACTACAGTATTGGTAAGAAAGCATTGAAGTCATATATTGAATTCATTAACAAGATTGTTGAGGAAGCAAAACAGTTTGTCAAAGTCAACAAGGCAGAGAATAAAGCACGTGCACCTCGTAAGAAGAAGTATAAATCAGAGACTCAGCTGGTTAAGCGATTGAAGTATGCAGTCAGTAATGATGCTCTCAAGATTGCTAGCATTGATCCTACACTGATTATTGGTGCGCAGTCCCTATGGGTTTACAATGTAAAATACAAGACTCTCACCAACTACGCAGCCTCTGGTCCAGCTGGTATGAGTGTTAAGGGTAGTACATTAATAGGATTTGATACTACGACTTCTATTCGTAAAACA
>Ga0181348_1000280_pt1 | contig 21220 bp, 30 predicted proteins | sample Su13VDMM110DN_FD_130092 | JGI IMG/M metagenome (GOLD analysis project Ga0181348, IMG submission 130092) | Freshwater viral communities from Lake Michigan, USA - Su13.VD.MM110.D.N | ecosystem: Environmental > Aquatic > Freshwater > Lake | place: USA: Michigan | collected 2013-07-16
CGCCGGTACAAGCTCACCCCGCTCACGCACGCTGGAGTGGCGCTCGCGCGCGCCGAGCGCGTGGTGACGCTCGACGGGTCCGCGGCGCCGGTAGGGAGCGCCCGGCCGAACACGGTGGCGAGCTCCCCCGCGACCGCGCCCGAGCTCGCGCCATTCGCGGCGTACATCGACCAGCAGGGCGAGATCACCCGGAGGATGCTCTCCACAATGGAGGCCCAGGTCGCCGGTCTGACGCAGCGCCTTCGGGAGAAAGACGCCGATGAAGCCCGTACCAGGCACACCATCGTCGCCGACACGCTCGCCGCGACCGAAAGCCTCCGCGCGAGCGCGGAGAAGGCGCACGAGCGGATCATGGAGGAACACCTCTCAATCTCCAAAAGGCAGAGCCAGGAACAGGTCGGGATCACCGAGCGCGTTGCCGGGCAGTACGAGGCGCAGATCCGCATCGAGCAACTTCGGGCGGACAAGCACCTTGAATACATGGCGCAGCGGCAACAGGAAGCCGAAAATCGCCGGGCCGAAGCGGAGCGCGAACGACGCACCGACGAGACCACACGCGAGGCCCAGCGCATCCGTGATGCCGAGACCCGCGAGAAGGAGTGGGAGCGGTTGCGCCACGAGCGCGCGATGCAGCTCCTACAGGCGCAGGAGGAACAGCGGCGCTCGTCCGATGAACGGTCGCAGTTCTTGGTGCAGCTAATGGCGAACCAGGCGCAAAGCGCCCAGCAGACATTCGCCATGACCCTGGAGATGCAGAGCGCCCACCACAAGGCGTTGATGACCGCGCTCACCCGCAACTCCAACCCCCTGACGACGATCAAGGAGACCCTTGGCGAGCTCGGGCTGGAACCGCGCGATCTCATGGACCGTCTACTCGGGCAGCGTGGAGACGCGGGACCGAGCATCGGGGACCGCGTGGTGAACCTGCTGGAGACCGGGGTGCGGGAAGGCGCGACCCTGCTCCGCGAGCAGACCCGCGCGCAGGCGGACGTGGCGCGGATCGCCTACGAGAACGGCTTTGGGGACGACCGGGACGAGGAGGAGGAGGAGGAGGAGCAGGACACCCTGCCCCGGCTGATCGCGCCGCGCGAGACCGCTCCGACGCCCTTACAGGAGCTCCCGCCCGCCCCCGTGGTCGACGCGCGGCGTACGCCCGCCACCGGAGCCCGTTTGCCGAACCACGAGATCCAGGTCGGCGACCCCGCGCCCTCACCCCCGGCTACCCCAGGTCCGGCGAAGGCGCGGCGCGTGGTCAAGCTCGCGGAGCTGCGCGCCGCGCGGAAGTGTTGCGTCAACATCGTGCGCCGGTTGGGTGAGATCCCCGAGAGCGAGTGGATAGCCGCGATCTCGGCGGGGTTGGAGACCACCCCGATCACCATCGAGTACCTGCGCGACGTAGGCATCGAAGCCGCCATGCTGGAGGCAGACGCCGACCTCGACCTCGTGCAGCGGCTGATCCGTGCCGTCGATGCGAGCGGGCTCGTGCCGGCCGACGTTCCGAGGCGGCTGTGAGCAACCCTTCGGTCAACCATAGCGGGCGCGAACACGTCGCCGCGCTCTGCGCCCTGCTTGCGCGCACCCCGGAGATCGGCTGGACCATGCTGCTGATCTCGGAGATCCGCAAGCACCCCACTACCTTCGATTACCTCTGCGCCGAGAGCGTGGAGGGTGCGATGCTCGACGTGGGGGCGACCACGGATCTAATCGAGCGCGTGTGCAAAAAACTGGAGGCATCGAAGGTGCTTCTGCCCTCAACCTTGCGAGTAAGGATCAAGCCATGAAGATCACCTCTAAGCGTGGAAAAAGCAACACCGTCGTGGAGATCGAGACTACCGAGTTCGCGTCCATCGGCACGATCATCCACGCCGCGGCTCGCGGTCTGGAGAGCATCATGCGGTTCAAGGCCAGCGTGATCCCGGTCACGTCGACCGCGACGGACGTTGCCGAGGACGATCCGGACGACACCAAGGGCGAGGAACACCACGACGAGGACGGTAGCGTTCGGGTCGTCATACCGTTCCGCAACTCTGATCTCGGATGGGTACCCGTGCCCGAGAAGCCCGCGCCCGAGAAGCCCGCCTCCTCGCCGACCGTCCCGCGGATCACCGCGGGCGTGCCGTACCTCCCGCTCACCCCGCGCGAACAGCTCGCGCGCGGCGAGTGGGCCGCGGCACACGAGGACGTGGGCCAGCACGACACCTGGAAGTACGTCGTGCAGTACGCCTTGTGGAGAATTGAAAATCCCGACGCTCCCCTGCCGAAATCATGGAGCGGGAGGTCCGCGGATCACGCGCCCCTCTTTCCGTTGCACCCGCAGGTCTGTGAGGCGATGCGCCGCCTTCACCCGTGGCGTCTGGTCGCCGCTGCGCTGGGGGCAGCTTCCCCGCATGAGGCGATGCAGAACGGTCACGGGCGCGCGAAAATGGATGGTCTGTTGACCCGGCACATCGCCGCCGCGAAAGCCGAGGCGCAAGCCATCTTCGACCGATGCGTCGAGACCGAGCAGGCAGGCGGCCCGCGGTCGCCCTACGCCTCGCCCCTCGATGCAGAGGCGCAGTACGTCATCTTCCCGTCCGATCCGGCCGATGAAGCGTGGACTACCTGGCCGGACCTGTACCCGATCCCGGCGGGAGAGCCCGACTATGAGTAGGACCACGCGCGTTGAGTGTCCGCTCACCGGGGAGAAGTTCTCCGTCGAGCCTGACGAGTGGAGCGAGCCCGCCTTCGATGAACAGGAGGACGAGACCGTACGCCCCGGATGGGGCGAGCTCGTGTTGCACCTGTGCCTCGCGAACCCGGCGCACGATGCTGTGCTGGCCCAGCGTGAGGCGCTGATGGAGCGGATCGTGTCCGAGGGTGGATCGGAGATCCCCGTGGAGGTGGCTCGGGCCGCGGTCGACCGTGACCTGCCTCTCCCGTCCCAGCTCCTGCGCGCGACGTGGACGATCCGCGACCTGTCCCCCGACGCGATGGACACGATCCGCGATGCGCTTGCTGCCGCGGGGCTGATGCTGGAGCTGCCAGGTGGCGAGTAGAGGACTGCCGCCGGATGGATCGTCCTTCGGCGACGACGGGCGATGCCACGGCATCGTCGCGTCCCGAGACCCCGAGCTCCCCGTGGTCGCGCGCTGCGTCCGCGAGTGCATGGACGGCGAGTATTGGTGCGAGGTGCATCGGCGCCCGACGTACACGCGGCACGTCGAATGGTCGGCGATCCTCCGCTCGGACTGGCCCGGCGCTCTCGACCGCGCCCGCCGGAAGGCATAGGCTCGGCCCATGAATGAACGCCGTTCCCACCACCTGGGTCGCGCCGAGGTCACTCGGACCCGTGCAGGCCCGACCGCGAACCCCGACGCCGAGCCGGCGCTCGGAACGCTGCCGACCGAGATCGCACGCGAGCTCGTGCCCGTGCCCTACGATGGCAAGAGCCCGCTCGCCGGGCGGGTGTTCAAGGTGCGGTCGTGGGCGCGATGGAACGAGGAACAGCGGATCGCCTTCTTGCGCGCCTTCACGATTGAGAAGGCACGCGACCCGGCTATTGCCGTCATGGCGACCCGCATCCTCCGCGCCGCGAGGGTGCCCGCCCGTGACTACCAGGGCCAATGGCGCGCGCTGCTCGCATGGGTCCAGCGAAACGTAATGTACGTCAACGAAAGGGACGAGAGGCTGGCCTCGCCTCAGTTTACCCTCGCGCACCGCATGGGCGACTGCGACGATATGGCGATCTTGCTGGCTGCGTTAGGGGATAGTCTGCGTTTGCCGTGGCGTTTTTGCATCAGCGGGCGCGACAAGTCAGGCACCCGTCACCGCTGGATCGAGGGTGTCGGGCATCCCGACCCGATGATCTCCTACGTCCACATCTACCTGTGCGTGGGGTGGCCCCCGTTCGGCGATACCGTCTGGACCTTCGCGGAGCCCACCATGACCGTCCCGCTCGGATGGGACGTGGTGGGGGCGCGCAACGCCGACCAGCTACCGGAGATGAGATCGTGATCGAGCTGCCCGACTTTATGACTGCGGAGCGCATCGAGCGGGCGCACGCCCGCACCGTGGAGATCCGCGAGGCTTACTACACGGGCACCTCGCGGCAACGCGAGCTGGCGGGGTCGCTCCGGTCTCGCGGGATCAACGCGGCACGCGACCGGAACCCGAAGATCTTGTTGTTTCTGGAGAAGTCCGTCGAATACATGCGGAAACTGAACGACGAGCAACAGGCCCGCTTCAAGCAGGAAGGCTATGCCCCGGTCAAGTTCAGCGAGTTCGCAACCTGGGAAGCCGCCTACCTCAAAAGCGATCAGCTCGGGAAAGACGACACCATCGAATACGGTGTGTTCGCATGGGTTTACGCTTCACTCTTTGAGGCAACGCTGGCGTAGAACATGAGCTCCATCCAGCGGGTACAGATCGAGGGGAGAGCCTACATCGCGGTCGCCGAGGAGTTGGAGCGCACCCGCATCCAGCCCGTGCGCCTCGCGGTAGGTCTCCTCGCGGGTCCGGTCATGCTGGCCGCCGCTCGGGCGGTCCCCTCGCACCGGGCCGGGCTCCGGTCGGTCGGCGTGCTCGCGGGCCTGCTGGTGTCCGCCTGGGGGCTGTGGGAGTGGTCCGCGGCGCGGCGCGTGATCCGGTGAGACCGGGCCTGTTCCTGTACGCGGGTGGCGGGCTCGTGGAGGAGGGGCTTCGGGGCCTCGTGGTCCCCCGGCTCGCCGTCGAGTGGGACGCGCGTATCGCCGACGTTCATGCCGCCGCGCACCCCGGAAAGGTGCTCGTAGAGGACGTGTACGCGGTGGAGTGGTCCACGATCCCAGGACCGTTCTACTACCTCCATGCGAGCCCCGTCTGCAAAGCCGTCTCGCTCGCGCGTCGGGGACGTGGCGAACGCGAGACCGACCGGTGCGGGGCGGAAGCCGTGATCGATGCGATCACCGAGTACGAGCCCGGCGTGGTGACCATCGAGAACGTCCCGCAGTACGTTGACACCTGGTCGTACCGACAAATCGTGGAGCGGCTGGACGTGCTGGGCTACCGCATGGACACGCGCATCTACGATGCCGCCGACTACGGTGTGCCGTCCCGGCGCCCCCGGATGCTGCTCCGAGCGGTACGGTACGGCTCCTTGCCGCCGCCCCCGACACCCCTGCCGCGGGTCGGGTGGTACGACGCCGTGGCCGACTTGATCGATGATCTGCCCGACGATGAGCTTCCGGCATGGGTCCGAGCTCGCCTGGAGTACCACGGGATCGACCCGTCGCAGATTGACCGACCCCTCTACGTCTCGGGCGGCTCGACAAACGCAAGGACGGTCCCGCACGCATGGGGGGAGACCCCCGCGCCCGTGATCAAGGCGACCCCAGCGGAGAAGGCAAGGATCTTGATCGAGGGCACCGTGGTGCTTCCCGATGGTCGAGTGAAGCGTCTGGTCGTCACGAAGGGGGTCTCGCCGCGTCGGGCGGACGGCGCCCACGTCCTGGCCCGCCTTGTCGGTCTGCCGGATAGCTACCCGCTCCCGGTCGATCCCGTGCTCGCCTCGACCATCATCGGAAACGGGGTGCCGCCCCCGCTGGCCCGAGCGGTGTTCGGCCCGCTCGTGCCGTCCGGTCTCGCCGACCCCGCGCTCGTACGGGCGGGGATCGACCCCGCATCGGTGACCGTGCGCGTCACCGAGACCGCGGCCGGCGCGCCGCGCGACTGCACGGGGAACGCTTGTACCCGGCAGTTCGCGTACACCCGCGACCTGGGCGATCAGCAGTACGAGCTCGGGGTGGCGCCGAAGCTGCTACGAGCGGAGCCCGAGCGCGCCGCCGGCATCATCGCCCACGAGGTAGGTCACCTCCTGCTCATGCGCGCCGGACGGGACGACCACACCGAGCGCGAGGCCGATCTCGCCGCCGAGGCCGCGCTCGACGTTGCGATCAGCTACGACCGAGAGGACGTGCAGACCCTTGCCGCGGGCACACGCCCGAGACCCGCCCATCTCGGCTGACCGGGCTCGGTCAACCGCTTGATCCGGGGGCCTTGCCCCATTACAGTCGCCCCTGCGACCTGTCTGCGTGCCGACCTCCCCATTCTCGGAGTTCGCGTGCGTTCCTTTGTGACTATCCAGCGTGAGATCGCCGAGGTCGAGCGCGAATACTCGATCAGTCTCTCCACACGTCGGCCGCGACCCGATCTCAAGATCCGGCTCGCCCGGCTGCAAGCCGAGCGGAAGCAGGCAGCGTTGCACGGGCGCGAGGAGATCGTCCTTCAGTCGCGCCTCGTGACGGACAAGTACCCGAGCACGTCGGGTCGGCGACCCGTCCCGATGCGGAGCGGCGACGTGGCGACCCGCAACACGGTGGTAGAAAGCTGGATCGGGGGCGCGAAGCGCACCGAGGTAAGCACTCGCCCTACGGTGGTCGAGCGCGCCGAGACCGTGCGCGGTCTCCACATCGGCCAGTCGTCCGCGATGCAGGTCAACGACCTGGAGGGCGAGCTCGCACGGCTCCGAAGCGCCTACCGCGCCCAGCTCGTGAAGCGGCAGTTTGCCCAGGCATCGATCACCCGCGCAAAAATCACCTCCCTGGAGCGCCGGCTGGAAGCAGCTCGCGCCTCGCGTGGAAGGGCGAACGCGCAGTACGCCGGTCGGCGCCCGCAGCCCAACCTGCGCCGCCAGCCGATTGTTCGCCCCGTGTCGCCGGAACCTCAGATCCCAAGGCAGTTCCACGCTCGCTGGCGCGTCGCGTACATCGACAAGCGCATCGAGGTCCGCAACGCGCAGCTCGCCTACTATCGCAAGGCCGCCATCATCGGTGGTCTGCTTACCCCTATCGGCGGGGTCGCCGCGGCTGCGTACAGCGCAGCCGAGATCATCAACATCGGCAAGGTGCAGAAGATCAAGCGTCAGCTCCTCTCGGCGCGCTCGCAAGCGGTCGGTGAGGCGCGCAACGAGGACACGCGGTACTTCGCGCCTCCTGTCCCTACGTCGCGCGAGGTTGAAGCCCTGCCGGCGTTTTTGGCCCCCGCTCCCGCGGACGCGAAGCAGCAGCTTGTGGCGTCCACCGTTCCCGCTGGTTCGGTTGCCAGCGAGTTCGTGAAGGGCAAGGAAGCCGGTTCCACCGTCGCCAGCTCGGCCAGCGAGACCGAGGACAAGGCTGCGCCCGCGGCCACCACGGGCGAGACCAGCTCGATCCCCTGGCTGTGGATCGGGCTTGCCGCGGCCGTGGGCGTCGTCGTGGTCCTGCGCCGGAAGAAGAAGCCTGCCGGGGCGGGGGCGGCGTAATGGAGACCCGAGGCTGGCTCGCGCCGCGCGTGCTTCCTGGTCGTTACTCGCCCATCGGGGCGGGCCGAAAGCTCGTGCGCCTTGCGAACGGTGGACGGTACGAGGCGGGACCGTGGGCGTTCGGCGGGGTCATGCCGCACTACTGGATGCCCTACCGAGAGAAAAACTTTGGTGCAGACGATGAGGCAGCGGTAACCGAGGGCATCGTCGCGGCGTTCGGGCGCTCGCGGCGGGATGGTCTCGCGCAGGCGGCATTTAACGGGCAGACCTTTCTACGCGCCGCCCAGCGGTACATCGGGTACCGCGCCTACACGGAGCCCGAGCTCACCGAGACCATCGACCGTGCGCGAGCTCGTGGCGCGAACATCCTCGCCGACCTGCTCACGGCACGTCGCAAGGTGGTGCGGCAAGCGTTGAAGGACCAGCGCACCCCCGAGCTCGCGGTCGGAGACCTGTTCGACTACTCCCACCACGGGGTTCCCCGCTGGATCTCGACGTACGGGTTCGGCATCACCATCGCCGGGATCGTGCTGGGTGTCGTGGCCGCTCGCGCTCGGCGAGCCTGACCAATGGCAAAGGCTCAGAAGCAGCGCAAGACCCGTGCGATGAAGATCGCGCCCGCTACGTTGTGGGCCACGCCGAACGAAAAGCGACACAAGGATCTCGTCGGCACCGCGGGAGCTGTCCTCACCGGAAGCCCTGCGGTCGCGTACGTCGCCATCGCACGGGGGAACCGGGCGGGCGGGCCGATGCTCGCTCTGGAGCAGCGTGCGACGATCCGTGCGGGCATCGCCGCGCTACGACAGGCCGGGAGAGGCTACGCCGACACCGACCCGGCGAAGTTGCGTAGCGGTCTCGTGCAAAGCGAGAAAGCGGACGCGGCGCTCGTCAAGGCCGCCGGCACGGGCACCGATCTCGCGTCTGCCTCCGCTGGGATGCGCCGCAAGGTCGTCAAGGCGGGCAACGGCATCTCCACGGCAGCGTGGGGGCTCCGCGGTCTCTACGTCCTCGCCAGCTACGCCGGGTTCGCCACCGCGCAAGCAGCGGCAGCTATCGGGGTCAACTTCATCCCGGTCGCTGGACAAATCGCGTCTGCCGTGATCGGCGCGAAGGCGGGCATCGAAGGCGCGGTGATGGCGAAAGCCAACAAAGACTTCCAGGGGATGATCAAAGACGGTCTCGCACGCGCGGGCACCCCGAAGCCGAAAGCCGACAGAGCGATCAACACCGCTCTGGCGGCGTCGCTCACCGAGGGCGGCGAGGCCGCGCCCGCGGACGTGGATCGCGCAAAATCCGGCCCGTCTATCCCCCTCATCGTCGGTGGCATAGTAGCCGCTGGCATCGTCCTCCTCCTCGTCAATCGTCAAAGGTGACCATGCGCTCCTCGTTCCATTCCTCTTTCGGCGCGGCTCGCCGGGTCGTCCCGTTCGCGGCGATTGACCCCTCGATCATCAGCTCGGCGATTTCCGCGGGCTCGGCTATCGCCACGACGGCGATCTCCGCGGCTTCAAGTGCGAAAGCAGCGAAGAAGCCGAAGAAGAAGAAGCGCGCGTCCTCCAATGAAGCCGCGCCCGAAACCTCCGCTGCGACGCAGCCGGCGAGCGGCTTTCCGTCCTGGGCGATGTACGCGGGTATCGGTGTTGTCGTGCTCGTCGGCGGCTTTTTGCTCCTCCGCAAGAGCAACGCAAAGACGGCACGATGATCGGGGTCAACGGGTACGCATCGGTAATGCGTCGTCGCGGCGCGTTCGACGTGCCCCCTGCGCGTGTCGGGCTCGTCATGCTCGGGCACGGGTCTCGCCCTCCTCTCGGCTACGCGGGATGCGGGTGTCGCGGGTACGGGTCGGCGAGCTGCGGCTGCGGGCGCGGGCTCGGTGCCGCGGAGCTCGCTCCAACTACGCCGGTCGCTCCCTCGTCAAGCTCGGCCGACACCACGCTCTACGCGACGGCAGCAGGCGCGGCTCTGAAGCAACTGACCGAGGGCAGCGCCGACGAAAGCGTCGAAGTGTTGCAAGCGAAGATCAAAAACCAGAAGCGCATGATGCGCTCGCTCCCCGAACCCATCAAGACCCTGTACGGCAACAACGTCGCCAAGCTGGAGGCGAAACTCCGAGCGGCGAAGCGTGAGAAGGTCGAAGAAAAAGCTACCACGCAGTCGAAACGTGAGTTCGTCCAGCTCGGGCAGGCGGGGGTCGTCGCGGGCCTCCTCGTTGGCGGCGCGTTGATCCTGTTCCTTGTCTCTCGGAGTGCTCGATGATCCTACGTCTATTGCTCGGTGCCGGTATCGGTGGCGGCGTGTCCTGGTACCTGGGCAAGCGTGACCAGCAAAGCCTCATGCGGAGCGCGGGCATCGGCGCGGGCGCGATGTTGCTGTCTCCGCTGCTTGGGGGCAACGCGGGAAACCTCGCTGGCGACAAGGGTGCATGGTACGACCTGCCAGCAAGCTGGACTGACCCCGCGCCCGCGAAGGCAAAGGTTGCCCCTGGCCCGCCGGGTGGAGGTGGCGCAGAGGGCACGGGTTTTTACCAGGATGAGGGCGGGTACGCTTGGTACTACGACTACAACGCGAAGCTCCTCTCGATGCTGGCGAGCCCGAAAGGCGGGGCGCGTGTGGTCTATAAGAAGGCCGAAAAGCCCGACGCCTACCAGAAGGTGTGGAGCGCGGTGGTCAAAGGAAAGTCTGCCGTAGGGGGCGCGGACCCGAAGGGCACCGTCCTCGCTTACGCCGCGGCTCGTGGCGGCAAGCCTACGGGCCAGGCTGGATCCGCGACCGCGCCCTCGTCCGGTGGCGGCCGAACGTCCGCACCGACGACCGACGTAGCCGCCCCTCCCGCGGTCGAGGGCGACGTGATCGACAGGGCCGCCGCAATGATCGGCGCCACGCGCCAGCAGCTCTACATCGGAGCGGGCGCGCTCGTGCTCGGTATCGGGGCCGCCATCTACCTCAGCTCGCGTGGAAGCGGGTCCAGCCGCCCGGCGCGGGCCGCTCTCGCATGAGCTCCCATACGGACGTACTGCTCGCCGACGCTCGGCGCATGGTCGCCGATGCCGGGAAGCCGATGCCGGCGACCGCGGTCCACCGGAACAGCTTGTGGGTCTCGCCCATCAGCGAGCCGGACGCATGGCTTTGGGCGGCGTACTGGACCGCGGTGACCGCCCGCAACGCCAGCTCCCCCGAGCTCGCGCGTATTGCTCGCAGCCACCTTGCGACGGGCGAAAGCAAGACGGGCGTGTTGGCACGCTTCACCCGCGACGACAGCGACGGGAACATCAAGCGCATCCTCCGGCAGACCTGGGGACAGGTCTCCAGCATCGCCACGCCGACCCGCGGGATCGCGAAGGTGTGGTCGCTCGCCGAGGAGGGCGTGGAGCGGACCAAAAGCATCGAGCGGGATCTACGCCCCATCGGGACCAAGCTCGACGCCGTGGCGCAAAGGCCGGGCCAGACGATCCGCGAAGGCGCGGACACGACACTCGACACCGTGAAAAAGCTCAACGTCGGGCTACTCGTCGGCGTCGGCGTTAGCCTGCTGGGAGCGTGGCTTCTGTACCGGGTTGCGTTCCCCCCTCCCCTAAGAGTGAACCGTGGCCGCTCGCGTACGCGCTGATGATCCCCGTGTCGCCCCGCTGGTGGAGGCGTACACCGACTTCCATTGGGGCTATGACCCCGAGGAGCTGATCGACGTGGACGACCCGATCCTGCCCGACGTGGCGGGCATCGGTCGTCTGATCGCGCTTCACGTCGGCGAGAACGGCGAGGCCGAGCTGATGTTTCCGCAAGGCGCGACCAAGGCCACGAGGAGCTACATCGCGTACGACCCGGCGCACCCGTGCGACCGCATCCACCTGGTCGTGCCCAAGGCGGAACGTCGGAAGGCAGCGGGCCTCTACCGTCGCGCGCGGCGCAGCCTCCAGCGTCCGCTGGCGGACATCGCCGAGGACGTGGGCGGGAGACAGGCTCGCCAGCCGTACCCCGCGTTGATGGGTGTCGATCTCGGCGTCGTGAAGGAGGTCATCTACCTCACGTCGAAGAAAGGCGACGGGCTCTCCTACTACATCCACGAGTTCGGCGAGGAGAGCGGCCTGCGTCCGCACCTGTGCGTCGACCAGGACGGGCGCTTCTGGTTGCTCGGGGGAAACTACACTTGTCCAAGACCGGGCATCACGGATTAGAGGCACCACATGAAAGCTCACATCGACTACCCCTCCGAAGTTGACGCGCCTCGCGGGTACGTTTGGGGGGCTCACGTCAGCGGTCCCGGTTTCTCGGGCTACTACTTGATCCGAAAGCGGGACGGGGCGCACCTTGTCGCTCGTATGCGCCCCGACCTGTCTGTAGTCACGCGCCACCTTCGCCCACCTCGACCTGACGAGTTGACACGGGGCGAGTTGAAGCTGCTCGTTGATGATGCCTTTGCAAAAACGGCCAGCAGACACAATCCGACCAAACAAACCGTCATGGGTCGGCAAACGCAAAGCGTAGCAACGGGGTCTGCTGCTTCGGGTACGCAAAAAATCGACAAAACCAAACTCGCGGTAAGCGATTGGGTAAGGTCTGACGTTGGTATGGCAGTACGGCTACCTCCCACCGTAGGGGAAGTGCTGCACGTTACGCGTCCTTCGGGGTCGGTCGATATCGTCCAGCTCGTTAGTCCTATCGGACATACCGGTGCTGATACCATCTGGAGCGTAAAACCGGCATGAAGTTTCAATTCCCGGTCGTCCCCGTGTTGATCCGCATCGCCGTCGCCCCGCACGCACGACGCGGGCAGAACGTGCTCGGCGACTTTGACGCGGTTGCAGGCATCCGTGAAGCGGCGGCGCAGTTGAAGAAAGCCGTAGTCGTCTACGAAGCCTCAATCCCGTGAGCCGGACGCTCGTCGCTGTTGAGGTCAAGCACTTTTGTCCGAGACCGGGCATTACCGATTAGAGGGGACACCATGCGCCAGTACGATGTTTCGATCTTGTCCGTGCGCGGACAAAAGCTCACCCGCACCCCCCACTCCTTCCGGGTTCGGCCCGACCGTCAAGCCGGGCAGGAACCCATCGGCATGGCGCTCGCGCGGATCAGTCGTGACAGCGGTATGCAGGTGCTTGCCGTCCAAGACGCGGGGTATGACAAGCACGGGCGGTTTTACCAGGCGACTTTCGGGCGTCCGGTCAAGGGCACGAACGGATCAGTCCCGATGTCTGAAGTGCATCTGAAGATCGACGCATGATCCTTTGGCCGCTCCACGCGCCAGCTCCCCGCGGCTACACGCGGGGCCCGCGGCTGCGTGGCACGTCCTACGGACCCTCGTTCAGCCTGACGCGGAACCGCGACGGGCGCGCGCTCGTCGCCGTGGAGGTAGCTCACCTCCTCCTCGTGCCGCGGCATCGCGCAGCGGTGGGCACGGAGGAACGCAACAGGGAATACACGCCCGGCGAGCTAAAGCGGGCGGTTGATGAAGCCTTCGACGCACTTGAGGAATAGATCATGCAGCTCGTGTTCCCGCTCATCCCCGTTCTGATCCGCATCGCAGCCGTGCTCCCCCGGATCGTCGCCGACGTGTCCGCCGAAGTGAAGGCAGACAAGGCCGCGACCAGCGACGGCGGCGAGAAGCTGACCGGGGCCGAGCTCGGGGTGATCATCGGGCACGTCGCCGCCCGCCTGGCCGAAGCGATCCTGCCCACCGTCGCCAAGGCTAACGGGATCACGCTTTAGCCCTGGCTCTCTCGATGCCGCCGAACGGCGTCGATGATGAGCCGTCGCACGATGAAGCTGACGCTCCGCTTCTGGTGGTTCGCGAGCCGCACGAGCTGGGCGTGGATGTAGCCCTCCAGCCGCACGGTGACGCGCTGGAGCTCCGTGTCGGGCGCTTTCGGTAGTCGCGGAGTGGTAGCGGGCGGTTTCGCTGGAGGCATGGCTCGCGCTTATCCGCGCATGGGCGGAAACGCCGCTGGCACGCGCATCTACCGGGTCTACGACGCTTGGCTCATGGCGTCGTTGTACGTCGGTAGACCCCTGCCACACAAGGGCAGCGCGCGTTCTACTGCCGGGGACGGTCAGGCACGCAGGCGGGTCGCACCCCTAACTTTCTGGACCGTCACCCCCTACGTTTCTCCCCTTAACGCCGAGACTACCGTGGCCATTCTGGTAAATCCCAAGCCGAAGAAGCCCAAGCGCACGGTTCAGCTCGCCCATCTTTTCGCGAAGGTTGGTGCCATGAAGAAGAACCGCAAGCGTAACCCTCTCCTCGTGCAGAACGGGAAGCGCAACGGCATGAAGAAGAACCGGAAGCGCCGCGGCGCGCGCAAGAACCCGCTTCTCGTGCAGAACCCTCTCCTCGTGCAGAACCCGCTGCTGATCGCCAACGGTCGCCGCCGGAAGAACCCGCTGCTCGTGCAGAACCGCAAGCGTCGCAAGACCCGCAAGAACCCCCTCGCGCTCGGCTCGTTGGCCGGCACCGCGATGAGCGTCGGCACCAACGTGATCGCAGGCGCGGTCGTAGGCAGCGTGCCGCACTACTACATCGTCAAGGCGATCTACGGGAAGCTCCCGGCGACCCTCAGGCCGATTGCGTTCAGCCACGTGGGCGGCGCGGCTTCTGCTCTCGTTGCGGCCTTCGCGCCGAAGTTCAAGTATCGCGAGGAGATCGTCACCGCGCTCGCGGTCGGTGGCGGCGCCATTGACGGCTACCGGATGCTCACCTCAAAGATGGGCGCCCTCGCGGGCGACTACGACTACGCGGGTGAGACCGACTTCTCCGCGGACGAGTACGGCGCCGACGAGTACGGCGACGGCGGCGAGTACGGCGAGGACATGGGCGAGGACATGGGCTACCCCGGTGACCCCCCGTACGCCCCGCTCGGCCGGATGCACGAGTACGCCGCGGCGGACCTCACGGACGCCGAGTATTCGGGCGACGACCTCTCCGGTGAGGAGCGCGAGGTCGCGAGCTACGGTCGCGGCGCGTACAAGAAGAAATACAAGCCCCACACCAAGCAGGGCAAAATGGCAGGTCAACCCGGCGTAAGGTGGGGATGGCTCATCTACTGGCTCGGGTTTGACAACTTCTCGAAAATTGCCAAGGCGAACGATTCGGTGCGCCGTGACGCGATCCATCGCGCTCGCCACGCCGCGCTCCAGGCTGCGCGCCAGGCGTTGACGGTCGGATCCGCGACTACCGTGGTGGCCGCCGACAAGGCTGGTCTCATGGAAATCGCCGCGTAGGCAGTTCCCCCGCTTCTCCCCGTTTCACCCACTTCTCCAGAGAGAGAGACCATCATGGCATTCGGTATCCCCAGCACGGGCGGCGGCAAGCCGCTCACTCACCTCCCCGGTCAGGGCGCTTTTGCGATCCCGACCAACGTGCAGCGCATCGCCGAACAGGGCCTCTGGTCCGCGTTCCGGTTCACCGCGGGTACGTCGATCAGCGGCACCAACCCCCGCTTTTTTTCCGTCCAGCTCGGGGCTCAGGGTCAGGGTTTTGCAGCTCCCATGAGTTTTTCCGAAACAAATCAGCAGGTTGCGAACCAATGCCCTGGTGATGAAACGTATGAAATTTCGGCGATTGCGGCCGAGATTTTGGGTGCGCCCGGTGTCGAGGCTTCCGTCGGCGACATCCGGCTGTTCCAGCGTCTCGGCTGTCTCCGCTGGGAGTTCGGGTCCGTCCTCATCGACGTGAGCCCCCTCTCCATGATCGGCGCGGGCGGCGGCGTGTACGGCGCGACCGCGAACACCGCTCTCGGGACCACTTTCGCCAACTCGGGCAACGGTGGCCTCTGGTTGTATACTGGGGTTGTAATTTCGGTGCCTTCGACGCAGCGTTTTGCCCAGATCCTTGCGATGGGCACGGGCGGCCAAAGCGCCAGCCTCGCCCCCGTCAGCGAGACCCAGGTCCGCGTCACCCTGTTCAACATGAGCCGCGTGGCTGTCCCCATCGCCTAACGGCGAGGGTTCAGCTCCCAACGTGGAGCATGATCGGCCCGCTGGCTCGCGGCGCGAGTTTCGCGCCGCGGCCAACGGGCCGATCTCTTTTTTCCTACACCTTCCCTCCTTTGGTGCGACGTGGAAACCTTCGGCCTCCCCCCTATGCACAGCTCCTACGGCGTGCCCGGAAACGGGCAGACGCAGGACTTCACCAACAACCCAAACCACGGAACGCTGCGCCCGTACGACCGTAAGAGCGCAATCGCGGAGGGAAACACCGGCTTCCAGCGCGTTCCCGTCTACCCTCCGTTTGCCAACCTCTCGACGGACCCCCGCGTGGCGTACGTCACGCGCACGCGCCCGCTCGTGTTCGGCGGCGCGGGCGTTGTGGCCGGCATCCTCCCCCCCCAGCAGTTCTTGTTTTCGACGCCGACCATCGTGATCGGTCGCATGGCGAGCGCGGTCCTGACCAATGGCCAGGGCGTGCTCCAGGCGTTGCCCATCGGCTACAACCCCCGGATGATGTTCGCCGGCTTCATGTTGAGGATCGGCGGCAACGACGTGATCGACGGGTCGACCACGCCGAGCATCGCCGAGAACATTTTCGGGACCGCCCAGCTTCCGATGCTGTTCGCCGGAAACGGACTTTTCATGGACCGCGGCAGCGCGATCTCCACGACCATCCAGACTTTCGCGGACAACGTGACGGTGTGGGTAAGCCTGCTGGTCATGGAGGAGTACGGTCCCCCCCGTGGGTGATCGTCCGTCGCCATGAGCAACCCACGACCGACCGAAAACCACGGTGGCGGGCAGATGGGCAACCCTATCTACTCGCAGCCGAACATGGCTCCGGGTGCTTGGCCGCTCGGTGGTCTCCCGATGGCGCGCGCGCTTCCGTTGTCGACCTGGAAAGACAAGCAAGACGCCCGGTGGGAGGTCTCGGAGGGAGTGGAAGGCACGAAATGGACCTGGACGTGGAACAGCCCCGCGTTCGACTTCCGGCCCGAGCTGCGCGATGGCGAGAACGAGGCGACCCCCGGATCGTTCGTTCCCATCAACCACGCCAACGCTTACGGTCTCGGGAACACGCTGCTCATCGTCGTGCGGACCATCGGCCTCTACGGTGCCCCGCCTGCTCTGTTCGCGCCTGCTGACTTCCCCGAGCTGCGGGGCGCGTGGTGGGACCGCGGCGACAACTACGACGGAACCGTGCTTCCCCGGCTGCACAACCCGCAGCCGGTGTCGGACTACATCAACGACGGCGGCAGCGCGGTCGGGACCAACGAGGGCGCGTCCGTGATCTGCCTAACCCCTTGCGGGGTCCGGTTCTGGCAGGCGTTCGTGACGTTTGAGTGGTACCTCAAGGACGGCGGCACGATCATCCTCCCGCCAAACCTGCAAGTGCGCGCGACGCTGGGGATCTGACCTATGGGAATGATCGGCGCAAGAAGCCACACTCAGCAGTTCTCCGCGAGCGCGGTCCCGGTCATCTACCGGGAGCAGGTCACCATCGCGGGCGGCGATGTCCTGTTCTCCGAGATCGTCACGTCCAGCGGGCTCCCTTACTTCAACTTGTGGGTGAAGTCCGACCTGGGCGTGCAGGTCGAGCCGCAGTTCGCACTCGGCAACGCGAACCAGGTTCCGCCCGCGCCGAACTGGCAGCCGGTTGGGCTTCCGTACCTGGTGCCCCCCGCGGGCGTGCCGAACCTCAACGTGTTCAAGGCAGTTGCCGCGCGCTACCGCGCGGAGTTTCGCAATCTGGGGATTAACCCCGTGACGATCTCCTATTGGCTGTCAGCCTCGATCTCGTAGCCGATGCGCCTCTCCGATGCTGGTCTCGCCGAGCTGCGCCGCACCGAGGGGGTGATCGCACAGGTGTACGACGACGCCACCGGGCGCGTGGTGAGCTCGTGGGAGCAGGTCAAGGGCTACCCCACCATCGCGCTCGGGCGCCTCATTCAGCCCGGCGACCGCGCCCGGTTTGAGCGGTACCTGGGCGGGCGCGAGAAGCTGGCCGGGGCCGAGCTGGACGCGGTGATCCGCGACACCATCGAGCCCCGTGAGCGCCAGCTCACCACGTTGATCACGTCGCCGACCACGCAGGGACAGTTCGACGCCCTGTTTTCGATGATGTTCAACACCGGCTCGGCGAACCGTACGTTCCGTGCCGCGCTCGACGCGCACAACGCGCGCAACGCCGTCGAGGCCGCGCGTTTGATCGCGGCCGGCACCGTCACGAGCAAGGGCAAGGTGGTCGCGGGCCTCGTGAAAAGGCGGGCGCGCGAAGCTGCCGCCTACGCGGGGCAAGCTATCGGCGCCAACAAGCTCCCCCTCCTGTCCATTCTCGTTGCGGTTGCGGCGGGATACGTCGCTATCCGATGGTGGCGCTCTCGCCACACCCCGAGGCATCCATGACCTACACCAATCCCCGCATCCCTACTCCCGCTGGAATGGCGACCGCTACCGCGACCCAGGTGTTTGACGCGCTCGCGTTGAACGTGGACGATGCGGACATCGGTGAGGCAGCACAGCGCAGCTTCATCGTGCGCGTGCTGGCCGCGCTCGGGCACAGCCACGCGCCAGAGATCCTGACTTCGATGCTCGACGGGTCGCGGGTGCGCCTCTACCATTGGAGGGACAGCCCGGCGGGTGACTTTATCCTCGTGACGGGTCCGCAGTTCAAGGGCAAGCTCGTGCGCCCCGCCGACCTCGTGGAGCGCGACGACGGCTTCTACCTGCGCGCGGTGCCTGACCAGAGCAAAGCCGCGGAGAGCGTGCTCAAAGCCGCCGCCAGCGGGCGCGCCGAGGCCACCCGTGCCGCGAACGCGATGCACAAGGCTGAGCTTCAGGCCGCCGCTCGCGAGGCGCGCGAGACGCGCGAGCACGCCCCGCGCCATCGAAAGCCCCACGGTCCCAGCATGGAAGCCGCCATCCCGGTCATGCCGCACGTCGCCGAGGCTCCCGCCGCGGCCCCCCGTGCGCCTCGCCCCCCGCGTACCCCCCGCGCGCCCCGCGCCGTCGTGGCTCCCGAGGTGGCCGATGCGTTCGGCCTGGAGGGGATGCCGAACGTCGACGTGATGGACGAGCAAAGCGACGAGGAGGCCGCCGCCGGTCTTGCCGCGAAGTTTGAACGGATGTTCGAATGAGACCCACGTCGCCGGGGCAGTTCCCGTACATCAGTCAGTACGTCTACAACCCCCGGCGCAACCGGGCGTTGACGCTCACCGACTTCGCGGACGTTATGGAAGCCGCGGTCGGCCTGACCCCGAAAGAGCGGCGTTTGCTGCTGATGGATTCGGGCGGACGCATGACGCGCCTGCTTCCGAAGGCGGAAGCGAAGCTGCGCGCCAAAGGCTTCTGGCCGCCGAAAGGTGAGACCGAAGCCGAGGCCCCGCCCGTCGTCGTGTCCGCGGTTGGCGGCAAGGTGATGATCCGAGACCTGCTCGGCGGTCTGGACGAGGCTCTGACCGCGGGCGGCGACGACGGCATGATCGCCGAATTCCGGCGGCAGCTCCAAAGCCCGGCGGCCCGCGAAGCGTATCTGTCCGTCCTCGACCTATAGGCGGACCACATGACCAAGCTCGACGCATGGATGGCGTTCTCCCGCTGGCAGAGCTCCGACCACACCGACTATGCCGCCGCGGCGATGCTCTCGCGGATCGTCGGATGGGACGTGGCCGCGCACTACGCCGAGCCCGACGTTGACCCGTGGTTTTGGGACGGCGAGATCGAGCAAGCCGTCGAGGACCGGTACGGTCTGTTGCAGGGCGAAAACTTTGAGTATGAGATGGACGCGCCCTTAAGGGCAAACGGTGGCGATGCGACCGGACAATGGGAGCGCGTGTACGCCACGGATGCACCGGAGTTCGGGATCGGTGGCGGCTTTCTCGACCCCGACGCCACCCGTGGCATCCTCGCATCGCCGAAGGTGCTGTCTCACACGCTGTCCGTACGCCCGGTGCTTTCCTACACGTCGGACGTGCCGAACCGTCCGACCGGCTTTGAGTGGATGTGGTCCGCCGAAACAGTTTACCCTGGTGGGAGCGGGCTTCCTGTGAGCGAGGGGTCCGCCGCGACCCGTGGCGATGCGATCCGCGACGCCTTGGACAAGATCACCGCGCGCCCCGGCTACACGCAGGACAGCCCGCTCGGGAACCTCGTGGCGGGGTTGCTTGCCGACCTCGACTTCGATGAACGGCTGGCCCACCTCGTCAAACACAACTTCGCCAAGACCGCGACCGATCCAGACGACCTCACAAGCTACGACGAGTTGCTCAACCTCGTTGTGGGCGGTCTAAACGCCGGGGACAGCAAGGTTCCGACCAGCGCAATCAAGCGTGTGCTCACCGCGATGGAAAAGAACTCGGACGCTGTTCACGAGCTCCTATCGTCGGTCATCCACGCGCCCGCTCCATCGGCGTTCGACACCGGATCGGTGCTCCTCAAAGGCTGGACCGTAGGACCGGAGGGGTTCGTTCCCCCGTTCAGCGCAGATCCAGCGGTTGTTGGAGAGACCTGGCGCGACCTGCGGGCAAACAGGATCGCTCAACGCTCGCTCGCAGCCGGGGCGGGAGTGGTCAGTCTGCTCGACCCCGCTCGGTACGACGAGATCGTGAAGAAGCCGTCGTTCAAGGTTGGTACGATCCTGTTCCTGTACCTCAAGGACGGCACAAAGCCCGAACTGCTGCCTGCGACGGCGATCCGACTGAGCGACGGATGGCACGAGATCGACACCCCGCTGGGTTCGTGGGCGGAAAAGCACACCGATGGGGCCATGCTGGAGATCCTGCGAAGGGGCTCGACGGCTTCTACGTACGCGGTTGGGCACAGCTCGTGGATCGTGTTCGTGGCGAGGCCAAACCCCGAGTTCACCCGAAACATGCAGGACAGCACGCAGAAACTGAACAGGAAGCGCGCCGTCTACGCGCAACTTCGCGCGGTGTCTCACTTCCTTCCCGGCTTTAGCCATTGGGCTCCGATCCTCTACGCGACGCGCGGCGAGGAGGAGGCTGCGGATATCCGTGCCCGTCGCGTAAACGTGCTCCCCGACTCAGACGCGAAATACGCAGCGAAACGGAAACTCAAACACGCTCAAACGACCGAGCTCCACGAGCGCGCACGCCGACGCTACATCGCGGCCCGGCTCGGCATCGGCGGCCAGCTCCCCGTCCGTCGCAACTACGTCCAGGTGGTCCTCGCGGTGATCGGGATGGTGCTTCCGATCATCATCGAACAGCTCGGATCGTCGCTCGCCGACTTCAACCGCGCGCCGCGCATCGAGCGCCAGCGGAAGCTGATCGCGGTCTTGTCGAGCAAGCTGTGGTGGCTCTCCGCGAACCCCGTCACGGTCATGGCGGCGCGACAGGTCGCCGCAAGCGAAAAGTTGCAGAACGCGGTGCTGGACCTGTTGGAGAAGCACGGGAAGGAAGCCGTTGCCGTCGCTGGAGACGCAGCACAGGCCGCGCTTCAAGGCGAGGTCTCCCGTCGCGCGGCAACGGTCGCAGGCAAGAAGTGAGCGCCAGCTCGGCGCCGGGCTACCGCTCGTGGGCCTGGTCTCAGCAGGACTGGCGCGTGGTCGTCCCGCTCCCCGAGGGCGAGGTCGACTACTCGGAGCGGTGCGGGGGTCCAGCGAACCGGACCCCGAGCGGGCACGTCCGGCTGTGCCTGCCCTTCGCGGTCCTCTCCCAGCTCGCCGCCACGTCCGAGGGGACGGCGATCCTCCACCGGCAAGCGGTGAGCAAGCAGCGTGCGCCGGCTGGCGCGCGCGTGCCGTGGCATCCCCGCATCGCCGATCTCTGGCGCGAGCTGGAGGATAGGACGCCCGAGGATCGAAGCAACCCCGGAAGCTCCCCGATGCTCGACAAGACGACGACGCCGGGCACCCGCCTCGTGTGGGATGATCTCGCTGGCTGGCTCGCGTCGATGGACGAGCTGGTGCGCCGTCCCCCGGCGGCAAAGACGTACCGGGACACTAAGGCGCACCTCGCCCTGCTTACCCCCGAGGTGCTGGCGACCGCGCAGAGCGTGTACGAGCTCGACATCGCGGATCACTAC
>Ga0181348_1000281_pt1 | contig 21200 bp, 22 predicted proteins | sample Su13VDMM110DN_FD_130092 | JGI IMG/M metagenome (GOLD analysis project Ga0181348, IMG submission 130092) | Freshwater viral communities from Lake Michigan, USA - Su13.VD.MM110.D.N | ecosystem: Environmental > Aquatic > Freshwater > Lake | place: USA: Michigan | collected 2013-07-16
ACAATCCAGTTAGCTCCACCTCTTAATGTAGATTTGTGGATTTGAGCAGAGATTTGGTTAATCGCTGTGATAAGCGTTTGGTTCCAGTCTTTTTGAGTATAAGGAACTGCAGAAGACCCTAAACGTTTCCAACCATTGTAATCCCAACGTAAGTTCCATGCTGCACCTTTACGTAAATCTCTTAAGATTTCACGGTCGATTTCAGCCGCAACTTGCTCAGATAATAAAGCTGTTAATTCAGCTTCAGCATCGATGTTGTGGAATGCAGCAACGTCTTGAGCCATTTCAGGAGACCATTGTGCTCTTAATTTTCTTTCTGTTACAGAAACAGTTACTGACATTAAGTCAAAAGAAACCTCACCAATTCTATCTTCAAACTCTAAGTTTTTGTAGATTCTGTAAGAACCTGTAAATGCTTGATTTAAAACAGTTGTTGATGAGAATGTTGAACCTGTGTAACCGTCCATTGAACCACCACAAGTAATACATACCGGTACTTGTAAATCAACTTCTAAATAGATATATCCATTAGCATCACATATGTTGTCATATTGACCACCACCTGTTTTACTTTGAGGGAATTCTAAATTTGCGTTGTTGTTACCATACTCAACAATACCTTTACCATATCTTTGAGTTACAACTCTAAATAAGTAAGGGTTAGTTGTGTTAGCAGATGTTGTTGCGTTACCAGCAGCTCCTTTAATTGTTAAATCAGCTAAGAAAGATTCGTTATCCATTGGTTGACCATCAGGACCTATTAATTTACCTGCTCCGTCAGATGCGAAACCTGATAATTTAATTAATACTTTTCTGTAATCAGTTGTAGCGTAAGCAGAAGGGATTAATTGGTCACCAGACCAAGCAACAGTTTGCACATTAGCAGTAATTGATGAGAATTGTCCTTTTGAATAGTCATATAAACCTGGTGGGTCTAAAGCTGGTTCGTTACCTTCATAGAATCTATCATAAAGGTCTTTAGTGTTGTTGTAGTCGTAACCACTGTTTGGTGAACCACCATCAATAGCGTCATCATATCCAGGTGCTCCGTAAGGTTTACGGTGAATACCATTAGTTGATGTTGAATCTTCAGTATATGACTGAATGTTTGGTACGAAGTAGAATAATTTACCAATTGGTAAGTTCATTGCTTGTACAGAAACGATGTCGTTAGATAATAATTTAGAGAATACTCTTCTAACAATTGGGAAAACCACTGTTTCAAATGCACCTGTATCAGATGTAGATGATGCTTCGTTAATTAAATACGATGCTTGGTTTTCATATAATTGTGCAACGTTTTCTCTCATGTGACCTTTAAGACCCTCTAAGAATCCTAATTTGTCCCATTTGTTGATTGTGTCTTCTTTGATAACTTTAAGGTGTTTTAACCCGATGTTACCAACTAATCCTGATTCTAATAATGCTCCCATTTTAAAATATTTTGTTTTTAATTTTTATTTATTTATTTTGATTACCCTAATTTACTCATTAAATCTTTCATTCTCATGAATTGTGGATTTTCGTAAGTTTTTGATTCAATTAAAGTAGTCGATGAACCTGTAGATACTGTTTTTTGAATTCTGTTTTCTACTGATTCACTAAGTGATTTTTTAATTTCCGGTTTAGATAATTCACCTTTAATTGACTGATAAAGATTTTTAGATTCTTTTAAAGTTTCAACATCGTCAAATCTTCTCAAGATATTAATTTTCTCTTTTTTAGTAGTCGAATGTTCAGTAAATAATCTAGTTGCATATGCCAAGTTTGAATTGAAGATTGCAACTTCGTTAAGTTTTTCTCTGAAAACATTTAACGCTTTTCTGTATTCTTCATTTTTTTCTCTTAACATAGTCACCTCTTGAGTAGATTCTACTTTTACTCCACTATTACTGTAAACATAATTTCTGTTATTAGTAATACCTTTTCTAAGTCCTCTACCTTCTTTGGAACCCATTCCGTATGTTCTAGCAGCTTCTTTTGTTTCTTCTTTTTCAAAAGCTTTTCTTTTTAAAGTGTCCCCTTTTTTAGTAGTGTAATCTTCTTTCCCTTTCATGGTTTTAGATTTTTCACCCTTATTCATTCCGTAATCACCTTCTTTTGTTTCTGCCTTTACAACTTTGGATTTTCCTTCCATATTTCCACCCTCTTTGTATTCGAATTTTGGTTTACCTGTTCCTACTGATTTAGGTCCTTCTTTTCTTTTTTCATTGAAACCACCGGCAACTTTTTTATAGTCAGTTTTACCAGGTCCATTTCCAATTCCAACACCTTTAGGTTTAATTGTTGATTTTGATTCTCTAACAGTTCTTCTTTGGTTATAAGATTCTTCTAAGTCTTTGTCGTCGTCATCCGCGTCTTCGTCGTATTCTTCGTCCACCATGTCGTCGTCATCGCCGTCTTCGTCGTCGTCATCGTCGTCTTCGTCGTCGTCGAATGAGATTTCAAACATAATTTCTTCGTCAACGTCTTGGTCTGACCCCATGTCATCCATAGAACCGTTAGCAAAGATTGCATCAAGTACGTCATCTGTAGTTTGGTCGTCCATTTCTTCGTCCATTTCAAAAGTCATGTCTTCATATATTTCTTCATCCATATCTTCTTCCATTTCTTTGTCCATACCATACTCATACATATCATGATGAGATTCACCAAGTTTAACAAGATATTCTGAGTCATTATCGTTATCAGTTAAATGAATGTCATTACCGTCTTTTTTTACGATAATACCATCTTCTTCCCCCATAGCTTTAAAAACTTTAAGAATTTCCTCATCAGAGGCTCCTGTTAAGTCAATCGGACTTTCGTCAGAATCCATGTCCATGTCAAAATCCATGTCCATGTCATCCTCATCTTCATTATCAATATCCATATCAAAATCCATTTCCTCTTCGTCAGAGTCCATATCATCATCCATGTCAACATCTAATTCAACCTCATCTTCTTCTTCTTGTTCAGAAAGAGATTCTTTTACTAACTGATTGATTTCTTCCTTCATAGTAGAAGCAAGTATTCCTTTTGCATTTTCGGCAATAGCTTCTTCAACTTGTTTCATTTGAATGAGCGCCTCTTGTACTAATTTGTTATTTTCTTGCATGAAAAATTATTGTTATTTTGATTATAAATATTACCAAAAGCAAAAAAAGTTTATTTTATCCAACTATTAGACAAAATAAACTTTATTTAAGGGTAAAAAAAAAGTGGTCAAATATGACCACTTTTGTTAAATTGGATTAAACCAATTATTGAATTACTTCATCGATTTTACTTTCAGAGACTGCAGTGATTCTCCACTCATGTGTAAACCCCTCATATTTTTTTGTAACTTTGGCTTCAACATCTGTTACTGAATAACCATTTACAAGTTTTTCTTCTCTAATTTTTTTAATTTTACCTGTATTCTCATCAGGTAAGTCGTACTGAATTTTTGCTACGAAATACTTTTCTTCCATGTGTTTTTTTATTTTCCTAAAAAGTCGTTTAATTTTTTCATTAAGTCAACTGACTTCTTTACATAATCGTCTTTTTGTTTATATTTTTTTTCTTCTTCAAGATTTTCTTCATACTTGTCTCTATCATCAGCATTTGTAAACAAATACGCTCCCGGTGTTGATGGTGATGATACTAAGTCAAAACAAATTAATTCAAAATCATCTTGAACTTCATTTCTTTCACCAACTTTTTTAAGTGAACCAACCCCACGAGAAGAAATACCTAAAGTAACTCCTTGTCTCATTAAGTTTGCTGCTTGGTCTCCTTTGGTTGAAACAATACCTCTTTCGTGAAATCCAGGAGAAGTTAATAATTTAAGTTTTCCCATTAATATATTTCTGTCCCACCACACGTCAATAATCATGTGAGATACTCGGTCTAAATCAATTAGAGATGATTCAGGGTGATTTAACTCTGAAGTTGATAATCCTTTTTCGATTGCTATTTTATAATTGTCGGCCTCTCTTCTTAATATATTTTCAGGGTACGTTCTACCATTTCTGTTAGGCGTATCATATTTTTGTAAAACCGCATAAAATTCAAATGGGTTTCTATAGTCCATTTCTTTAGCTTCTTTTAAAACCTTTTCATTATGTTTGTCTTTTGGTGAAACCCAACCTGCGTCAGCTTCAACTAATATACCGTGTCCGGTTTCGGTTGCTTCTAATATTCTTAATTGTTTCATTAATTCTTTTTAAGATAAATATATCAATTATGATACTTTACAAGACAACCTCTTTTTTTGTAGTTGAAAATTCAAAATATTTGTTTGTTGTGATGTTATTATTATAGATAGATTGTATTATATTTTTTACGGATTCTTTAATTTCAAGGGATTTAAAATCTAATTCATTTGTTGCGTATAGATTTATTTCTAAATTAAAAAATGATTTTTTACCGTGTGATATTCCACTAGTTCTTAAATCTAAATCCACAATACTTTTATTTTGAAATAAATTAGTGTTAATTGATTTATAAACAGAATGTTTAATTTCTCGACCTAAATTGGAAACAACTCGATTCCAATTATCATATTCGTCTTTTGGTGTCACCCATGATTGAATGTTTATGTAAACTGATTTTAAGTTTTTTGAATCTACGGTACCATAGACCGATTTAATTGGATTGTATAAATTTAATTTTACACTTTTTCCTTTTTTCATTAATGTTTTTCATTATAAATGTTTATTGGTTATAATAAAAATATAGTTAAAATTATTGTGTTTGTCAAAAAAAAAGTGCTTTTACCGTTTGAATAGCAAAAACACTTATTGAATTATAATGTAATATGTTAAATTAAATAGATTCTTCTAAATTTTTAAGTTTTAAAAAATTCATTTGGTCAAACTTTTCATCTTTTAATCTATCGATAGTTTCAGAAATTTTTGTTTTCATTTCAAACTCTTGTTCAGTATTTAACATTCCTTCAAGTTTTGTGATTGTATTCTCACGTAAAGTTTCAAATTTAGTTTCAAGAGTTTTAGTGTCTTCAGATATTAATTGAAAAAATTCTTTTTTTGAATTCTCATCTAAGTTCTCAATATACCCTCTTAATGTTTGGTTGGCAATACTAACCATAGATTTAATTGGAATATTAATTGATTCTTTAACCGTTTCTTTTTTAGTTGTTAAAACTTTAATTATGTTTTTCTTAGCATTTACTCTTTCAAGTAAATTTAATTTATTTGAATATGACAACACATCTAAATCAGAATAATTATTTTTAATTGTTTCTGATAAACTTTTTGGTGATTTTATTGTTGGCAAAATTTTATGTAATAAACTAATTCCTTCTTCTAAAAATTCTTTAGCATCCTGTTCAGATAAACCTTGAGGTATACTTAATTGGTCATATAAAGCATAAGCCTTTGACATAGATTTATTGTTCAGAACATTATGTTTGAACTCTCTTAAAGATTTTTTGAAATCTTTCTCGTCACTATATGACTCAAGTAGATTTTTTTCGATTATGGATTTTAGGTTTCCGAAGGTCATTACGTTTAATTTTATTAAATAAATATTAGGAATTTAGTAACTTATCCAATTCTTTTGAAATTTCTCCTAAAGAATCTTGACCATGACCTAAATTAATCATTTGAGCACCGTCAATTAAGTTATTTTCAACTAACATATTTAAGTTATTCATTCGTGATTCCGGTGTTACTTCAGCTTCTCCTCCCGCCGGTGGTGGTGGTGGTACTGTTTCCTCTCCTGCTGGTGGTAATTCTTCTCCACCGCCTAAATCCGCGGTATCAAATCCACCTCCACCAAATGATGGTGCCGGTTCTGATGTTTCAGATGATACTGCCGCAGTAGAACCTGAAGTACTACCGTAAAGTTTATCAATATTATCAAATAAACCTGTTTTAGTAATAACAGTTGCAGTTGCTTTAAGTTCTTCACCAACCGCTCTTTCAATTCTTTGTTGTTGTAAATCTAAACGAACCTCTTCGTCAGACCATCCAAATATGTGTTTTTTAGCCCATGTAGATGATGTCGCTTGAATACCATTTCCTGGGTCTGACACTAAATCTTTGTATAATAAAACTTTTTCTTTCCAAACATCAATTTTTAATAAATCTGCCTGTGTTGAAGGGTTTGATAAACCTAATGTAAAATTATCTAATTCATCTTCGAATCCAAGTAAAAATAAATGTACAATTGCAATTTTATTTAATTCTGCAACCATACTTTTTTGAATTCTATTAATAGTTCTAGCAAAACGAATATCCTGTAATGATAAATTTTTACCATCACCAACTACTTCTTCAAATCCTAAGAATGCCTTAGGTACACGAAGTGCTGTTAATAATTTCTTTTGAATATATTCGATATCTGCAATTTCAGAAAGGTTTGTCGCCCCCGGTAATGTTGTAATTGGGTCTGGTGCTGATGGGTCTCTAACAGGAATAAAGTAATCTTGGTCAACCGCCATTTGGTTGAATCTCATATCAACATTACCTGTTTTATTATCTACTACTTGTTCTCTTTTAAATTTGTTTGCAACACGTTGTACGTAAGCCTCAACATCATCATCATTCATATTACCCACGAATACTTTAAACATTCTTCTTTCAGGTGCTCTTGATGTACGATAAATTAACATTGCATCCTCAGATAATAATAATTGTTTCCAAATACGTCTTGCTTTTTCTAACATAGAGGTACCATAAGGAAGTTTTCGGTCGTCCCCTAATAATCTAAAGTGACCAATCTCCCATGATTGGAATTCCATGTTTTTATTCTTCCAAGTAAAATGAAGTGATTTTTTGTCCTTGTCCATTTCCTTAGTAATATCTGTAGAGATTTTTGCACTAACACCTACCTCATGACGTTCAATCTCAATAGTAGGCAATTGTTGTACACCAACAATACCCTTTTCAGGGTCCAATTTTAAATAAATAAAGTTATCACCATACTTACAAGTGTTTCTTGTCCACATGGGTAAATTGGTGTTAATATCTAATGCGTTATTAAATAAATCCGCCAATACCCCTTTTATTCTTTTTGATTCAGAATAAATTTGTAGGATAAAACCATCTTCATTTGTTGTTGTTGATTCTTCTGCGTAGATATCTAACGCTGCCGAAATCTCAGGAGTATACTCCATTGATTCATAATCGTATTGTGCAGATAATCTTGATGGTTCATAATAGATGGCTTGTGAATATAAATTATTCTCAACTTTCGCCCATTGGTTTGTTAAGTAAAAGGTTTGTTGTGCCTGTAACTTTTCTTTGTCGTATTCTTCCTTACTTTTGGTACGTAATAATTCCTTCTTATCAAACTTAAAAGTTGGATAATCTTGATTTAATTGAGAATTTGGCCCAAATGTTTGGGATAATCTCTGCCATACCGTCATATTATTTTGTTGTTCACTCATGATATAAATTTACTTGTTTCCTTAGTAATATAAATAGTATTACCCACCAAATAACCATCCATACTTTTGGTAATCATCTCTTGTTGGTCCTTGATTAATTGGGAATTGTCTACCCATTTGAGGAACCATCGGGTTAAAGAACTCTGAAGAGTTCTTATTTTCGGTAACGGCTGTAGACCAAGAATTCAACATTGCTCTGGTATGATTGGTAACTTTTTCCAATGATTGAAATGATTTTTCCGCAACATATATTGCCATGGCGATACTCATAATACAGTCATCATGATGCATTTTTTGATGGTCAGGTCGTCCATTAATGTAAACAAACGTATTCATTTCGTTATAAAGACGACTTGAATAAATTCTAAACTTATGTCTCATCCCCTCTTCAAACGCGGCAATAATCTGAACTCTTTTTGAGTTAAAGTTAATTCCCGGGATTTTTTCATTTATTTTTGGGTCATACTTCCACTTATTGGTTGTATCAACTCCATCAACATATAATCCACCCTGATAATTCATTTCTTGTAATTTTCTTGCGGTTGAAACTCCCATACCACCAGTGATATCTACAACACAATAAGCGCTATACATAGTACCCCACTTATATGCAATTTCCGCTAAAATGTCCGGAGGGACTTTTCCAACATATTCTAACACCTGTTCTCTAGTATCAAAATCAATAATCTCAACACTTGAAAAATCTTCAGAATCCCCACGAGATACATCACAACCCATAACATATTTGTGTCCATTTACAGGTTCTTTCCATATCCATAAACCACCACCCATCATTTTAGCTTGTGGTTCTTTAACTTGGTTTTTGGCAATATCTTGCATTAAATCAGAATCAAATACATTATCTCCGGAACCTAAGAAGTTACATTCTAACTCCTGAGCGACTTTACGTCTATCGTATTTTAATTTTTTTACCATTCCTTCAAACCAAGCAGAACATGGTTTGTATCCATCTTCAATATATTTGGTTACAATGGAATGGTCTCTATCGAATGGATTAGGCATTGATAAGTCAACAATAACATCATCAAGGTTATATTCCTCCCTATTTAATAAAAAGTGAACTAAATCGTGTGTTTTAACCATATACAAATCTTTTGTATATCGAGGGTCACGGTGCCAAAACATTTCAGAAATTTTGAAATCATTCATATTTCTAAGACATTGGTCATAAATTTCATAATAAATTGCGTCATAACCATTTGGTGTGGAAACTACAATTACTTTACCCCCTGTAGATAGGGATGCCATACACGCTGACCAAAAATCTCCGTCAGCTTCAATAAACGCCGCCTCATCAAAGATAAGAATGGTTGGTGTATAACCCCTCAATGCATCTCGAGATGTTGCAACTGCCTTTACCTCGCACCCATTTGTCAGTTTAAAATGTCGTTGTGCGTTTTTTTCGTTTGAAAAACCTACACCAACCCAACTAGGCCATTGTTCGGTAAAACCTCTAATCTTATTTGCCATCTCCATGGACGTATCCAATTTATTGGCAATAATTAGAATTTTTTCAGGCTTAGTTTTTTTCGCAAATACAATTTTTTTAGACGCCCAAGCGGCAGTCACAGTAGATACACCTGCCTGTCTGTACTTAAGGGCAATATTCTCATTGTATTTATCGTAATCCTCAATTAAGGATACTTGGTCAGGAAATAAATCTAACGGTACATATTTTGATACCGTATTATCGTAGGTCTGTAAATAAGTACGAAGTGCGTAGGGTGTATTCCTCATGCACTTCGTTACCTCAATTATTAATTGTTCTTTATTCAAGAGTTATTTTTTTGGTTATTTAGGTCTCGATATACCTAAACTACCCAAGAAATCATCTAATCCGTCATCTTCGTCTTCATCAGAATCAATCCCTTCTTCTTCTTTATAATCTTCAAATTCTTCTTTTATTTTGATAGCTTCTCTCATAATTTCATTAAATTTTGAGGTTGCTTTCGCTACTTTTGAAGAATCTTCAGAGATTGCGTTTCCGATAATTTCTAAAAACTCTTGGGCCTCAATTTGGTATAACAAAGTATGAAACCAGTTTATCAAACCTTTGTTTTCAGGTTCGTACATTTTATCAGGTAATGCAAACCTTATTCTTTCAACAATTTCCGGACCTATTCTTAACTGCATTGGTTCGTTACTTAATGTATCAGTTTGTCCCATAACTCGTTGAGCCATCTCAGGGTCTTTAGGTAATCCGTGTCTACCTTTTGCTTCTTCTAATCCTTTGATTATCTCATGACATAAAATTGGAAATATTAAACCAAACGCTTTAATTACTGTATCCGGAGTTTCTTCTCCTTCTTCACCTTCTTCACCCTCTTCATCGTTGTCTCCTAATTCAACTTTTCCTGCAATTCCTTGACCTGTTTGACTCATCATTTCAATCATTTGTTCCATACTAAAGTATAAGAAGTCGTTAATTGCCATAATACCTAAATAATCATTATAAAGAGATGGGTCAATTTCATCAAGTCTTGCTTTAATATCCGGTTTTTGGAAAATATAATGTCCTTTTTTCGCAGCGCCTTGAATGATAGCGTTGATAATATTTCTCTTATGTTTTTCTAATTCAAAAATTTCATCTTTGGTTAAATCTTCAACATCAAAAGATGGAATTTCCATTTCTTCGTCTTCTTCTTTCTCCTCTTCATCATCCTCTTCTTCAGGTTTCATTCTAAAGTTAGAAGTATCAATTGGTTCTCTATTTAAATAAGCTTCAATTTTATACCAATTAACAGGAACTTCAGACTCTTCTAACGCAGCTTCAATTGCTAACTGTTCAAGTTCATCTCTATGAGCCGCTTCAATTCTCATAATGTTAGGTAATTTTCTCATCATCTCTTGGTATATCATACCTTGAGTTTGTTGAGAACTTAAATTTTGAATACCTGTAACATCACTTAATTTTTCAGCGACTTTTTGAAATCGATTACTAATTAATCTTTGAACGTCACCCTCTTTATTTTTCATTGCAGGATTCTGAGCATATAGACCTTCAGGACTTGCAAGTTTTCTTTCTAAATTTGGGTCCATTCTTTCAGGTCTATTCCCGTAATCTAACTGTTCTTTAATTCTCTTTGCCATTATTATTTTTCTAAGATTTGCATGATTACATCCATAATTTTGTCCTTAGCCTCTTCCGGTGAAGGTTTCTTAGCTTTTGGTGCCGGGTTAACTCCCGGATTTGGATTTTTACCCGGATGACTTGGTCTTGTACCAGGTTTTGTTGTCGGTTTTGTTCTTGTCGGTGCTGTCTCAGTGTCAGCTTCTGTCAAATACTTTACAAGTTCACCTTTAGTGATTCTTGGAGGTAAATTTCTTTCTACTATTTTCATAATTTCGTTTTCAAGAAACAAAGATACAACATTTTTTCCTTCCGCCAACTGTTTTTTTACAGATTGTACACATCTTTCAAATTTTCTTGTTTTCTTTGGACCTACTTGTGCGTGACAAATAGCCCAAGGATTAGGTTTTCCATCCTGAGTATCATTCTCAAACATACCCATACCATCAGTTTCATCCCCAAATCCATCATCAGTTGATGGACCTACTTGTGTTGGGTCTTGAGTTTCAGTTTCTTTATTTGGGTCAGTAGTTACTTCAACGTCTTCTCCAATCTCACCTTCCGTAGCAGTTACCATAACTTCTTTAGTGCTCTGGTCTTGTGTAATATTCAAATTACCAACCTTACCACCTGCTGGTCCTACTTTATATGTTTTTTTACCGGGTACCTCAGTAACTTGTTCACTAACAAGTTTACTATGTAATACATTGATTTGAGATTCTGTTAGTTTCCCAACAGTTTTTGATGATAACCCTTTTTCAATTAGTTCTAATGCTTTAATATTAACTTTCATAGACTACTTTCTTTTCAAATTCTAATACCAAATCTCTTTCATAGAGTTTGTCTTTTATTTCTTGTTCAGGAACTCCAAATCTAAAAACCATTCTTTTTTGATTAGTTTCGTCTTCTGTTTCCCATGCTAATGCAATTATGTCGTCCATTGCATCCATCACTGAAAAAAAATCGGAGTTTTGAATCAATTCCAATTTTACATCAGTATCTCTCAAAACTCCTACTTTTTTAACATATTTTAAATCGGGTGGTTGAGGGTATCCATTAGACGGACGATTATCCCACGCTTCACCCCACACATCCAAACTATCGGAGAATATGAATTCGTAAAGGTTATCACCCTTATAATTAGGACCTAAACCATTTACGTAAATCAAATAACTCATGACAATAATCCTTCAGGTGTGATTTTAATTTCTTTTCCTTTGTTTTCAAAAACTAAGTTATTTTTATTAGTTTTTCCAACAATTTTAGCTCCAATATTTTCTTCTAAAAATTTTTGAGAAGCTAATTCTTGCTCAATAGTTTCAGTTAATTTAACAACTGATTTCATTTGTCTTCTAACCTCAGTAATTGTTTTAGTTTTTCTTTCTGCAGTTTTTTGTCTATTCTCAACAATTTCTTTTTTAGAAACTTCAAAATATTTTGATAATACTTTATCTACTTTAGATTCTCCAAAAATACTGTCAAAAATAGCTCCGTTTTCCGAGTCAGAATGTCTTCTCTTAAATCTTGAATGTCTACGATGTTTTTCAAACTCTTCGTCATCAAAAATGTCATCAGGATTAATCTCATCTACATCATCATACTCATATCCTTCCTCCATATCACCTTCCATTGGAATGTCCATGTCTGCTTGGATATCTTCAACTTCACTGTCATCAGTTAAGTCTTCACCATCCATATCGTCTCCACCTAAATCTTCAGTATCGTCTTCAAATTTAGATAAAATATCTTCTCTATCTTCTTCACTCAATTCACTTAAGTCAAACGAAGATAATACCATATTGATAACGTATTTCATATTCTCAGAAGTCATTCCTTCTTCAGAATCTAATGTCCTAATTTTTTGAGTTAATTTACCTGTTAACTTTTGAATTGTTTTAAAAGTTACTTGTTCGTTAGAACCTCCTTCATCTTCTACATCAACTTCAGTATCAACATCAACTTCAGTATCCATATCCATGTCATCCATACCCATATCATCCATACCCATATCATCCATATCTGCATCTTCCATACCCATATCATCCATTGGTGATGGTGGTAATTCCGGAGATGGAACGGCTGGTGGTGCCGAAGGAACCGCTGCCGGTGCCGGTGCTTCTATCTGTGGTTTTGGTGTTTTTAATGTGAATCTTTTTTGTTCACCATATAAAGATGTGCCTTCTTCATTCTCATTAAGTCTATTTAACTCACCCGCAACTAAGTTTAATCTTTTGAATGCTTGTGAATACGAAGAATAGTATTTTCTATTTTTCATTGGCTCCATATAATCTGTTTCAGATTCTGAGATAGTTTTCTTAATGATATAACCTTGTCTCTCTTTAACAATTTCATATTTATTACCATCAGCAAGACTAATAGAATATTCTGATGTCGCATTTTCGTTTATACGATTAGGAATTACTTCATTGAAACGAGCAATTTCCATAATTCTTTTTAATTTTTGGTCCCCTGTTAGTTTTTCACTACCAATTGGTTTTAAATTTCCCATTGTATATTAATTTGTTTTGTTTTTAATTATTTAATCCGTTAAATCCACCTAACGTAATTGCGTTTAACTGAGCATATGGTACCCCATATGCATCGGTAAAGATAGGGTGTGGTGCGATTCCATTTGCCGGTCCTCCCTCAGTAATTGACCCACCACTAAAGTTACCTAATATTTCAACAGTATACGCATATTGATTATCCACACTAATTCCTGACAACGGCCATGGGCTTGGTGATGGTGTTTGAGTTTGTGTTGGTGTTTGTGTTGGTGTTGGCGTGTTTGTCGGCGTATTTGTTGGTGTGCCCGTATTTGTTGGTGTATTTGTTGGGGTGTTAGTTGGAGTTCCTGTTTGTGTTTGAGTTGGAGTTGGAGTTGGTGTACCAGTTTTAGTCGGTGTTTGAGTTTGGGTTTGTGTTGGAGTATTTGTTGGTGTACCCGTTTGTGTTGGCGTATTTGTTGGAGTATTTGTTGGAGTTCCTGTTTGTGTTTGAGTTGGAGTTGGTGTTGGTGTTTTAGTATTAGTTGGTGTTTGAGTTGGTGTTTGAGTTGAGGTATTAGTTGGTGTTGGTGTTGGTGTTTTAGTATTAGTTGGTGTTTGAGTTTGTGTTGGAGTTGGAGTTGGAGTTGGATTAGCACTTAAACAAGTTGAACAATCCCCATAATCTATTGATAAGGTCGCAACATAATCCGAACCCGTTCCTGGCTCCGCAGTATCAACCACCTCATAACATCCCTGAGCAGTTGCACCTGTGAATGTTAAATAATAATTTCCCCCAACGGCTGGAAGTGATGAACTGTTAAATTCTACGGTTAGTGCTGAACCACCCGCGCAAGGTGCTATAAGATATGTAACGAATGCCATTTAATTTTTTATTTATAAATATACGATTATTAACAATTATTGTAATTTTATCAACTAATCCTCCATTTTTCTTTCAACAGATAGTTCTTTGTCTGTACCTTTATTGATTGAGTCAAATATTTTTTCAATATGTTCGGACCTTCTCAAATATTTAAACACCAAATTTTCATAGGATAATTCCCCATCACCATCCAATCCGGACTGACGATATTTTTTCAATTTGTCTTTAAGTGATTCAAGAACTTTGACATCTCCATTCTCAACGGCAGTATCGATTTTTTCAATCCAATTTTGTATTTTAGATTCAAGGACTTTTTTATCTATTTCAAGATTCATTTTCTTTGGGACATTAATCCACTTGTTATTCATTATAGAATAAACACCCGAACTAGTATGAGGTTCTTCTGCATCTTGAGCATATAACTCAACATCATATCCAAAGATTTTAATATTATGTTTGTCGTTAAAAAGTTGTTTTTTTAAATTAAAAAGTTCTTTGTATAATTCATCCTCGTCTCCATATTCATCCATGTCAACAATAATGTGTAAATCAAAATCCGAAAATTCTGACCAATTAAAATTTGAAAGAGAACCTGTAAGGACAACATCCTCAACAAATACCTCATCACCCAAATACTCAACAAACTCATCGGCAATACGCTCAAGAGCCTTTCTAACCTTAGGAATCATAGTTGCTTTTTTAGGGTCAGTGGGATTTTCCCATACTTTTGGGTTAAGGGTTTCTTTAATAGTGAAACTATTAAGTATTTGTTGTAATTTACTCATTATTATAAATACTACAGTTTCTTATACTTGTAGGCTTTTGATATCTCAGTTACAAAATATTTTCCTTGTGATTCTGCCGCTCTAAATTTTGTGTAAGTTTGGTGTGGTATTTCATCATACTCATACTTGTATCCATTGTTAAATTCAACAACCATTTTTTTTGTTTCAGTATCGTATTCTGTTCTTTTTATGTTTGAAGATTTTATTTCATTAATAATCTTCGTCCCCTTGATTTCCTCTCTCGTAATCCCCATCGCTTAGTGGTGTTAGTTCGTTTATGTTTTGTAAAATAGGTTTTAAATATTCATTAAAATCCTCGTTTTCTACTTTCAAACCTAAGTCCTTCATCTGTTGAAGTAAATCTCTTATCTCACCACTAAAATTTTGGTGAAGAGTCATTAATTGAGCCGAGTAATGTGGTGGTTTTTCCAAATCACTTTCACTCCATCCTTCTGATTGGAAATATTGTCTTATCTTGAGATATATCTCAATTATTCGTTGTAACCCGACACTGTCACTTAAAAATTTTTCAAATGGTCTCATACTAATAAATATAGGATAAGTTAAATAAAAAACCCCACCTAATGGGCGGGGGTTCTTTTTACTTTCTTAATCCTTTCAACTCGTCACGAATTTCAATCGACCTTTCAAAGTTGTGTTCTTTAATCGATTGTTTCAATTCTTCTTGAAGTTTATTGATTGCCTCTTGGTTGGATTCCAATTTTTTAATTTGGTCTCTAATCTCGACTGCTTTCTCGAAGTCTTCATTCTCGATTGCCAACTCAAGTTGTCGTTTTAAACCATTTGAACCTTTAGATGATTTTGGTTCGGTACTCCTATAATAAGAAGTAACTTTCATAGTACCATCTTCAGATACTTTAGTTTGTGATTTCCATTCTCCTAAACGAGAATCGAACTGAGCGAACATATCATCGAACGCTCTTAAAATGTCATTAAAGTTTTTTTCGTTTCCAAACATAATTTAATTTTTTTATTCAGATTTATTTTTCTACCTTTGTACTATTCAAATAATATACCATTCGAATAAATATGTCAATATGTCAGGTTAAAAAAAATTTACTGACAATTTGTCTAAAAATTAGGATAAGAACAAAATTTGATGGACCTTTGTAAAATAAAATTAGAAACTATGAACGACTTAATGGACGACAACGAAAAATCAGGAAACAAAGCTCAAAAACAAGCTATGGACACAAATACCCCTGTATTAGACAACTTCAGTAGAGATTTAAACAAACTAGCTGAGGCGGGTAAATTAGACCCTGTAATTGGTAGAGATGCGGAAATTTTGAGAATCGCGCAAATCCTTTCTCGTAGAAAAAAGAATAACCCTATTATTGTAGGTGAACCAGGGTGTGGTAAAACCGCCTTAGTTGAGGGGTTGGCAATTAAAATTGTTAACGGTGAATGTCCAAGAAACTTAGTGGACAAAAGAATCGTAAACCTTGATTTAACTTCAGTTGTTGCCGGTACAAAATATCGTGGGCAATTCGAAGAAAGAATGAAAGTGATTATCGAAGAACTAAGTGCAAATCCAAACATCATCGTGTTTATTGATGAGATTCATACTTTGGTTGGTTCAGGTAATTCATCAGGTTCAATGGATGGTTCAAACATCTTCAAACCAGCACTTGCTCGTGGAGAGGTTCAATGTATCGGAGCAACAACTCTTGATGAGTTCCGTAAAAGCATTGAAAAAGATGGTGCATTGGAACGTAGATTCCAAAAAGTAGTGGTAGAACCATCAACCGTAGAGGAAACTATCCAAATCCTTAAAAATGTTCGTGATAAATACGAATCATACCACAAGGTATTGTATAGTGACGAAGTTATTGAGACTTGTGTTAAGTTGGCAGACCGTTACATCACAGACCGTGAGTTCCCGGATAAAGCATTTGACATCTTAGATGAAGTTGGGGCTCGTATGCAAACCGAAATTAAAATTCCTCAAGTGATTGAAGACCTAAAAAAGAAAGCGGCAGAGATTAAGATTGAAAAAATGGAAGTAGTTAAAAAACAAAACTACGAACAAGCTGCTCAACTTAGAGATAAGGAAAAAAAGTTGTTAATCAAACTTGAAGTGGAAAAAGAAAAGTTTTCAAAACAGATGGATTTGGAAAAACAAACTATTGTTCTTGATACAGTTTATGAAGTTGTATCAAGTATGACTAAAATTCCTGTGAATAAAATGGATGCTGACGACTCTAAAGCGTTGATGAATTTAGATAAATCAATCATGGGTAAAGTAATTGGTCAAGACGCAGCTGTTGTTAAGATTGCTAAATCAATCAAGAGAAACCGTTTGGGTATCAAAGACCCTAACAGACCTATTGGTTCTTTTATCTTCTTAGGTTCAACCGGAGTGGGTAAAACTCACTTGGCAAAACAATTGGCGAAAGAGATGTTTGGAACTGAAGATTCACTTATCCGTGTGGATATGTCAGAATACCAAGAGAAACACTCAATCTCTAAATTAGTTGGAGCACCTCCGGGATATGTTGGGTATGAAGAAGGTGGATTATTAACTGAGAAAGTTAAAAACAAACCATATTCTGTTATCTTATTTGATGAGGTAGAGAAAGCTCACAAAGATGTGTTCACCATCTTACTTCAAATCTTGGATGACGGATTTGTAACTGATAGTTTGGGTAGAAAGATTAACTTCAAGAATACCTTGATTATTTTAACCTCTAACTTGGGTGTTAAGAAATTACAAGACTTCGGTACTGGTATTGGGTTTTCAAATAACTCATACGCAGATGAGGAGGCGAAAAAACAAATCTTGATGAAAGAGATGAAGAACTTCTTCTCTCCGGAGTTCATTAACCGTATTGACGATACTATTGTCTTCAATTCATTATCTCCTGAAGATATTGAAAAAATCACAGAGATTGAGTTAAAGAAATTAATGACTCGTCTTGGTGATATGAAATACACAGTAATCTACAATGATGAAGTAGTAAAATACTTGGCTAAGATTGGGTTTGATGAAGTATATGGTGCGAGACCATTGAAGAGAGCAATCCAAGACAAAATTGAGGATTTGTTATCTGAAGAAGTGTTAACCGGTAAAATGGTTGAAGGTAAATCTTACCAAATTAAAATGGATGGAGAGGAAATCAAAATCACTAAAAAAGGTAGATAAAAAAAAGGAGACAATGTCTCCTTTTTTTTTACTTAAGTATAGTATTATTCACAATCCAAAAGAAATTTTTCAAATTCTTTCAGAGTATTAGGTTTCAACAATAAAGGAAACCTTTTAGATGGTTTTACTGCTCCCATTCCGTGAACTTTACCGTCTGAACCCGTCTGAGTTGGTTGTTTAATATTTTTGGTTTCAACTACCGCATATTTATTATCAAAACGAACAATTAATATTAAATTTTTTTGAGGGATTTTTTTTGTCCATCCACCTTCAGAATTACTTAAACCTTTTTTATAATCAAGTTTTCGTAAAACAGGAAATAACATATCTTTATTTACCAATTCCTTCTTTTCAGGTTCATTCATAATTACACCCGTTCCGTGTTTAGGTTGCTCACTAATTATTCTACTAATTATTTTAGTTAAATCTTTTTCGGTTAATCTTATTATTTTTGACATATTTTTTAATTTTTAGTTTATTTAATTTTTAGTTTATTTAATATTTTCAATTGTATCTACTACGATTACAAGAATAACTCGGAAAAAAAGATTTTTTTATAATTAGTGCAATAATAATTAATAGAATTGCTCCACCAACCATTATCAACAGAGGTGCTGTGACCGGTGTTGAACCAATAAGAAACAATGTCTCCGCTTGTTCATCCACTCTTTTATCTTTTGACTTAAAAATAGCGTTTTTAATCATTAATTTCATCTTCCTTAGTGAATCCACACTTTGTTCCGATGCCCATTCCCATATTTTAGATAATATAGAATCATGTTCAGAATTCCCCGTTTCAGGGACAGCACATAATGGGTCTTTATCACCAATCAATTCTTTAATAGGTGTTGTAATCCCCGAATCTGCTAATTCAGATTTTAATAAAGACATTGCTTTATTATACATTTCATTTGAATTAACATCCTCTCTTATAACATTTTTTTTACCTGAATGCATCTCAAGGATTCTATTTTTCTCTTCTTGAGAAATATTATTTAATAAATTTTTCATGTTATTTTTTATTATAAATATATTATAAAAAAAAAAGAGACCATTTGGTCTCTTTTATATTTAGAAGAATCTGTTATTATATTTTGGTAACTCAACAACTTCTTTGTAGTGTAACTTATTTCCAAGTTTTTCAATCATTTGTCTTCCCATCTCAATTCCTTTAAAAACATCCTCAATCACAACATATTCGTTTGGTGTGTGATAATCGTAATACCCAATTGAAAAGTTAATACAAGAAAAATTAAATTTACTTCTCAACGCATAAACATCGGTGTATGGGTGGACCATGTATTGCATATCTTCGTTATGCATCCCTTCAGTTAATACTTGGTCACAAACCTCGAAGAATTCCGACTCTCTATCGAATAAATCTTGACTAAAACATTTTTCAGTAATCATCCAGTTCTCAGGTGCATCAAATTGAATACCATAACCAACATTGGTGAAAAATTCAGGGTCGGCCTTTTTAGAACCATGACATCCTGTTTCTTCAGATACAAAAAATGCCGCTTTTAAGTTTGGAACTTCTTTAAGTAATTTTAAACAAGCAAAAACACCACACTTATCATCACCACCGATTCCCGTTGGTAATCCATTTAAGTTATAAGCCTTTAATGAGTCTTTAATCTCACCTTGAGCGTTAGGTAATTGTTCTTCATGAACAATAATCGTATCTAATCGGTGAACAGTATCGGTATGAGCAATAACACATGGGAAATAAAAATCTTCAGGGAGTGTTTCGAGTTCTTTTTTTGTTGCATAAACATTTTTGTGTTCATCAACGTAATGTTCTATGTTGTTTTCGGTCAACCAATTCTGTAAAAACTCGACCATAAGGTCTTCTTGATAAGTTACGGTTGGAACACTAAGAACTTCTTTTAGTAATAATATATCGTTTGTCATGGGACAAAGATAATAAATTAATTCATATTTCCATAATCATCTAACGAATATTGATGTAAAAAATTGTTAAATTGTTCTTCATCTAATGCAAGTTGTTTAAATAACCCATTATCTTTAGTTTTAACATTTAATCTAACAGACATATTACCAGGGTCAAATGAGTCAATTAGAAAAATAATATTATCATCTTTAGGATTAGTATACCAAGTTTTTAATTTATACTTTGATGTAACTCGGTCTCTAAATTCAACAAAATCTTGAACGGTAAAAAACTCATCACTTCTTTCATCCAATTTATTAGATATTTTTTCAAATTGTGTGGCTACGTAATTATTAAATGATTTTGAATCAAATTTACTTTCATCTTGAAACTCATAACTACTTTCATACCATCCTCCAACACTATCACCTAACGCCCTTTTCATTATTGCGGTAACAATTTCTTTGGCATCTGAGTTAAACATATTTAATTGTAACGCCCCAAGATATAAATCTGCCAAGGTAATATCAACTTCATCCATATCATAATTAAGATTAATACCAATTTCCTCTAACGGTCTTTCAAATTCGTCTTTTATCGCTTCTTTTGCGACCGCATTCATTTCACTGTCTTTTTCAGCAGCAAAATCCCCAAAAATGTAATCCATTTCATCATAGAATAAATTAAGTAACATTTCAGATAACTCTGTTTTGTATTCTTCATCCTCAATATTAAATTCCTTATTTGGTAAAATTGTGGTTGCAATACCTTTAAGAGTTTCTACATTTTCAGTATTTAAATCATAATATATTCCATACCCATCTTTAAAATCCTGTTCCACCTGATAGGAATCCATAAAGTCATAACCATCATATGAATTAAGGGCTCCCATAAACCAAATGTCCTGCTCATCAATATCCAATTTTTTAAACAATTCTTTATTATCCTCATATTGAATTGTAATAATTGATTGTCCCAAAGGTTCGTTTACATCAATATCATATATGCTATCGTCAAGACGATATAACTCATCTTTACTAATTCTACCTTTAGCGAAATTTCTAAGACCAACAACTAAGTTCTTATCTTCCTCTTCTTCAGTGTCTTGCTCCGTCTGTATAACCCTTCTGATAATGTGATTAAGGTCTGATTCAGTCAATTTTATTACTTTCATTAAAATGATTTTACAATAAATACTTTTTTTGTTTGGAATTTCAATATTTATGTTTACCTTTGTGGTGTTAAAATATGGGAGTGACATGGAATTGACTATTCGTAATAGTTATTCGGGGCACGTAGTGAGAAGTTTCCTATCACTTAAATCTATGGATGACAAAATTATAAATGGCAACATTTTAAACAAAATGGCTCTAGTAGGTCTTGTACGTCAAGACGAGCTTGTGAACGTAGCGTAAGCAAACACACATTAGGGTCGGTGGACATATACCCAGTAACAGGAGTCCTTACAAAGGTGTGGTACCTATCCGAAAAGGTACAAGTGGAGGATTAGTTCTCAG
>Ga0181348_1000282_pt1 | contig 21150 bp, 26 predicted proteins | sample Su13VDMM110DN_FD_130092 | JGI IMG/M metagenome (GOLD analysis project Ga0181348, IMG submission 130092) | Freshwater viral communities from Lake Michigan, USA - Su13.VD.MM110.D.N | ecosystem: Environmental > Aquatic > Freshwater > Lake | place: USA: Michigan | collected 2013-07-16
CAGGATTTTGATATACCTACCGGTAATGATCCTATTAAGTTTAGTAGTCTTCGAGGAGCGATTAATTATAAACGTAACTACCAGTTATTTATCGCGCGGCCTAATAATTACCTAACTACTGATAGTCAAGACATCTCGGACCTATACTACCGATCGCCGACCGGTATACTTAGAGCCCCGTATGGGGCAAAGAGCCTGGGTAGTATTAGTAGTATTCTCGATATCAAAATAAAGGGATCGTCAACTAACTCTGCTGATACTTTCGCACTAACTAATGGAGGGGTTATCGTTGCGTCCTGGGAAGGTTATATAAATCGCCAGGTAACTTTGTGGATGCAGATTAATAACGATACTTATCCTATAATTAGCAAGGCTTTACCTCCATCTATAAGTGAATCGCTATTTGAGAGAAAAACGAAACTTATAGATATAATTACCTCACTTGCTGCAAGCCGAGATATAACAATAGCTCCTGAGATACTAAGTAATACTCTCGGAGAACTGAAATTAAATCCCCTAACTCAAGTAGGCAATACTAATATCTTCACGCAAAACAATAGCACGTTATTACGTAGACTCGCTCTGATATTTAATGCATATACTGGTGTAGGGTATGAAATATCTATCGGTCAGTCGACGAAAGCTATGGTATCATTAAAAGTATCGTCTTATAGCATGTCATTCGCTCCCCTATGCTATGCAGTAGGTAGTGTTAGCGCTTCTTGTAAGAAACTGGTGAGCTCTGCTTGTACTATGCCGCTAAAACTGTATCCAATATCCCCCGGATCTATGATTAAGTTTTATATGGGACCAGGTCCAGGTACAGCAACAGGAGGATCGGTGTGGGGCTTTCAATCTGGTAAGGATAAATCTACCAAGGGTATGTTTTTAGCATTGGGGATAACAAATACCCTGAGACTTGTCTACCAATGAAGAGTATAAGTGAGCACCGAAGTAAAAAAGCTATACTGTGCACAAGCCTTTTGTGCTGAATTCTTTGCTGACGTTATCGTTGACGAGAATAGGTGTAGTCTCATCTTAAATGTCAATACGGAATACTTCTCAGTAATAGGTAACCGTCTTATTACACAAGGATTTTATTGCTGTCATATAACTGTTTTTGAAACCACTATAACTGCTTGTTTTATTCTGTTTACCGAGTAATTTATAGGGAATGGTTATATTTAATGAAGCCTCTCATACGTATATAAACGAGTTCACTCGTGAGCAGTATACGTCAGTAACTACCTTACTCGGCAAGTATAAGGAGCCTTTTGAAAAAGAGAAAATTAGCAAGGCGGTTGCTAGTAAAAGAGGAGTAACCCAAAAGGAGGTTTTAGACGAATGGCAGCGTACTAACGAACAGTCTTTAGTATTCGGTACACGGATTCATAAAATTATTGAAAACTTTCTCAAAGATAGAAGCTTCGTTAATGGAGCTACACCTGAGGAAAAATTGATAATTAGCTCGTTTGACGAAGTGTGTGGCTTACCTGCTGAAGTTCTCAGCGAACACAGGGTATGGAGTCATGAGTATAGGGTAGCTGGTACTGCAGATATTATTCATACTGAAGGACCGTACTTCGATGTTTTTGATATAAAGACGAATAAGAAGTTTAATGTCTATTCATCTTACAATAAGTTTCTGCACTCGCCCGTAGAGCATCTTATGGAGTGTGAGTTTACTACATATTCACTGCAGCTCTCGGTATACGCGTATCTCTACAGCTTATTGACCGGTCGAAAGGTACGTAAGTTAGCAATCCTATACTACGATCGTATAACCGGTACCTTCTCCCTTTATCCTATTGCATATCTAAAGACAGATGTTATTAATATATTAAATCATGACCGGAAGAAAACGCTTTGATTGGCCGACTACGGCAATGACCCTCGCGAAGACTATTGCTTCAGCGAGGAGTGAAGATCCGTACGTTCAAGTGGGTGCAGTAGCTATAAAAAAAGATAAGAGTGTTATCTTAGGCTATAACGGCGCACCATCTGGAGTCAATATCGATTGGTCTGACCGAGATAGTAGACGTAAGCGAGTAATACACGCGGAGGCTAATGTTCTTAATTACTGTAAGCCTGGTGAAGTTGATTACCTGGCTGTTACTCATATGCCATGCTGTGAGTGTATAAAACTTATTGCTCAGAAGGGTATCAAGAAAGTATATTATACTAACGAGCTGCCTAACTACGACAATAATCTCACAAAGCAGCTTGCTCAAGAATTCGGCATAGAACTTAAAGCACTCAAAGATAAATAATTATATGACATTTGAAGAGATAGTTTGTATTAATAGTAAGGCTAAGGAGGGTAAACTACTTGGACCAAGTAAAAAATGCGCCGATAAGCCGACAATGGAATAACAGTGCAAAAGCCTGCTGCGTACCATGTTATTAAGGATTGCGCAGTTATAGCGTCAAAGTATATACCTTTGTATGTATTCGGTACCTACGCAAACCCGTTCCAGGACTTAGCGGGTAAGGTTAATCTTAACGTTATTAAGGAATTTGTAAGCAGAGCGCAAACTGAGATTCATACATTTCAGTTAATGAGACATATCATTGATCGAGGCAGGAATATTGTTAAATTTGAGCCCTCTACTTATGTACCTGCTGTCAATAATTCCGATGAAAACCCTTACGGTGACTACGATACCGAAACTGTAACAGAGATAGCATCAGTTCAGATTGATACCGATGATGTATCAACTCTATGCAGACTTTTTGGTATAAATGGGTAGAGTTGATTTATAACATAAGATATATAATTCACTATAATGAGCACGATATACGTACAAATCGCAGCGTACCGCGATCCTGAATTAGTTAATACGGTTAAGGATCTATATGCAAAGGCTGCTTCGCCTGATGAAATTAACGTATGTATCGCTTGGCAGCATGCTTCTAGTGATACAATTGATGAGATAAGGTCATATGCTAGAGTTACTATCATCGATATACCGCACACACGAACTGGTGGTGCGTGTTGGGCCCGGTCGATACTAAACAATTACTACGCAAATGAAGAGTACGTATTAATGATCGATTCGCATCATCGATTTGCTGATAGATGGGATGAAACGTGCATTAAGATGATTAAGGACTTACAGGCTGCCGGTCACCCTAAACCGCTAATTACCGGATACATTCCTTCATATGATCCCGAGAACGACCCTGCTGGTAGAATTAATATACCGTGGAAGATGGACTTTGATAGGTTTATACCTGAAGGTGCAGTGTTCTTTTTACCGGGTTCAATTCCTGACTGGGAATCGTTAACTCTCCCTCTTCCTGCACGATTCTTTTCCGCTCATTTTGCATTTACTCTAGGATCGTTTGTAACCGAAGTACCGTACGACCCTCACTATTACTTTCACGGCGAAGAGATTAACCTTGCAGTTCGCGCGTATACTCACGGCTACGACTTGTTTCACCCTCATAGAGTAGTTGCATGGCATGAATATACTCGTAAAGGTAGAACTAAGCATTGGGACGATGATAATACCTGGGGTACGAGAAACACAAATTCACATTTAAGAAATCGTAAGTTATTCGAGATGGATAATGAGAAGAAGGATATAGATTTCGGTAAATATGATTTCGGTACAGCCCGGACATTAGCTCAGTACGAGGAATACGCTGGTATATGCTTTAAAAGACGAGCTGCTCTCAAGCATACCTTAGATAAGCTACCTCTGCCTGTCCCGGTATATGCGACTCATGAGGAGTTCGAAAAGAACCTGTGCCCTATTTTCAAACATTGTATAGATATTAGATACGAACAAGTACCTGAAACTGATTACGATTTTTGGTGTGTAGCACTTAAAGATAAGAACGGCAATGATATATATCGTAAAGATGCAATTAAAAGCGAGATTACGCAAATGATGATGGATCCTGACAAGTACTGTAAGTTGTGGCGAGAGTTCGAAACGGATGTGGTGCCTGTCAGCTGGCTGGTGTGGCCTCATAGTGAGAGTAAGGGATGGTGCGATAGAATCACTGGCAATATTGGTCACTAGAGTATAATATTTAATTAAGTATGGTATCATTTTATGATGAATATGTTGATAGTTTATTAGGTGGACACTTTTCATCATTTAGAAAAAATTTAGGAAACAAATTGTTTATTTACGGTGTTAGTCGTGTTGCGTCTGATATTTTAGATTATGATTTAATTTTACCTCCAAATCCTTTAATTAGAAGAGAGTTAACAAGTGTCGGTAATTATGTAAATGAAGTATTTCCATTTAAAGGTGTTACAGGAAAAAAAAGAGTTGAAACACCAATAAAAACAATGGATGATATTGACCTATATAATTTTAATGGGTTAGAAGGATTTTTAAATCATTATCAAAACCACCACATTGTAGTTTACGGATATTTCACAAAATATGATTATATAAAACCATATAAAGAAAAAATTCGTTCTTATTATTCAAGTTTGGTTAAACCAAAAAGAAATAATAATGATATGGTTATAATGTTAAGAAATAGTAGGGATGATGGTAAATTTGTACTTCCAGATGATTATTATCTTAATATCTTAGAAAATGAATCTTTTGATAAATTGTATGTTGGATATGACCATTTATATCAACATCAAAGTTTAATTAATAAAATTAAAAAATATAATCCAATTTATTTAGAGGCAGGTATTTTAGACATCTTTTCAGAAATAACATCATTTAATAAAATTGTTGCTTGTCAAGGAACCTTTTCATTTTGGGCTAGTTTTCTATCAAACGCTGATAAAATATATTGGCCAACAACTAACGATGGTCCCAATTCAAACAATAAAGTTTTTGCACAATTTGTTAACTTAAAGGTTGATGACGAAGACCGATATACTTTTATCCCAATAGAAGATATATATGATAAAAATTAAAGATATTTTAACTGAAAAGTTTAATCAAATAAGATTAAAAAATAATAAAGTTAAATTTGTCCAAATTGGCACATATGATGGAGTATCTTTAGATGATATGGCAAATTCAACCATTAATAAAAATGATGAAGGGTTATTTATTGAACCAAATTATTATATTTTTGATATATTAAAAGAAAACAAAAAAGAATTTAGTAAATCTAAATTTTTAGATTTTGCAATACTACCAAATAATAATTTCAATCAAGAATATTTCCACTTACAAAAAGTTGGCGGTGGCAGTAGTTTTATTCGGGGTTATCTTAATAAAGATATTCTTGAAAGTAAAAATTTTGAGTTAGGTAGCGTTAAGCGAATAACAGTTAAAGAATTAATTAAAAATTATTTGGATTTTATTCCTGATGTATATTTTATTGATTGTGAGGGATATGACCATGATATTGTAAAAAATGTTTTGGATTATCAAAGTCCTGAAATATTTTATTTTGAAAGTTGGGATATGAATAATATTAATTATCATCTTAATGATAATCTTTTTACGACCAGAAATGACATTATGGAATTTTTAAAACATAAAAAATATGAAGTTATTTTTGATAAATTATCAGAAAATATATTGGCATACCAAATATGAAAAAGACTATAAAATTATCTAGAGCAAGTTTTCCTGGTGTTGGAAATTTTTCTTGGATGAATTATTTTGTAAATATCCTAAGTAAAAAATATGACGTTATTATAGACGCGATAAATCCCGATATTGTAATCTATACTAATCAATTTTATCGTGAAAATGAAGTAGATTATTACACAAATGAAACTGTAAGAGGTATCCATCAATATGATGATTCTGTTAAAAAAGTTTTCATTAGTGGCGAAGCGAGACCTGATTTTAACACGCATTTAAATAAAGGTGATAACTATTACGCTTTAGGTTATGAACATATAGACAATGAGAGATATCTCAGGTTCCCCACTTTAGTATTAGATGCTTTTGTCTTACATAATGAAGGTGGAATGTTTGATACACCATTTGATTGGTTAACCGAAAAAAGGGACGGGTCAAAGATACTCGAAAGTAAAAAACATTTTTGTAGTATAGTCCAATCAAGTAACAATCTCGATAGAGAAAAATTGTTTAATTTAATTCAAGAGAAACATTTTATTAAATCATCAGGACCTTGGCGTAGAACAGTTCCCGATAAAGACACACTAAACCCTCACCAATACCACAATTATTCAAACAAAGAATACATGGGTAGAATTGACGGGCTAACATATAGGGATAAGATTAATTTTTTCTCTGATACCGTGTTTAACATTGCTTACCAATTTACAAATACTGATAATTTAACTCAAGAAAAAATTATACACGCTTACGCCGCAAATACAATACCATTATTTTATGGTAATCAATATATTGAGGAGGAAGGTTTCAATCCTAAATCTTTTATCAATTGTCATAAATTTGAGAGTGTTGAAAGCTTGGTCGAATTTTTAGATGAGTTATATAAAGATAATGATAGATTAAAATCATATTTTGAAGAACCAATTTTTGTTGATAATAAATTACCAATTTATTTTAATGAGGATTACATTTTAGATTTTTTTAGTAAAATTATTAAATAATATGAAACATATATCATTTAGTCTTTTTGGTTATGATTTAAAATATTACATTGGTGCTGAAAAAAACATTGTAATTAATAAAGAATTATTACCTGATTGGACAACAGTTATTTATTATCACCCTGAAAATATCTTACAAGGTTATGTTGAAAGACTTACTGAAATGGGTGCTGCAATGATTGATGTTTCCAACATAAAATTAGGTGAAAAAGAATCCATACATTTTCCATATTTTTGGAGATTTTTATCCTTCTTACAAGATATTTCAACAATTGTAAGAGATTTAGATAGTAGAATATCTGAAAGAGAAGTTCAATACATTAGAAAATGGGAACAAAGTAATGAAGATTATTTTATTATCAGAGACCACCCGTGGCACGCACCTGTACCAAGTGGTTTATTTGGTATTAAAAGAAAGATAACTGAGTTTGAAGAGCACTTTATACAATTCGTTAATACGTCTGATTTAAGATGGGGAACAGACCAAGAAATTTTACATCAATACATGAAAAACATCGATAAATCCAATTTATTATATTTTGGTTTTGACAAACCTGAAACATACATACCAAGAAACAATAAGGAATTTTTTATAGGAATGCAACTAGATGAAAATGATGAGCCTACCAAACCAAGTGGGGCAAAGTGTTTGGAATTTTTAAAAGAAATAAATTTATAAAAAAATGAAAAGCTACTCGCAAAATAATCAAGACAATTTAGTGTTAGAGTATTTGAACAATAAAACACAAGGATTTTTTTTGGATATCGGTTGTTGTTACCCTAAAACAATCAATAACACTTACTTATTGGAGAAAGAATTTGGATGGGATGGAATATCAATCGATATTCACGACTTTATTGAACCAAATGGCGAAACTTGGGACAATTTAAGAAAATCGAAGCGAATTATAAAAGATGCATTACAAATAGATTATTTAGAATTACTAAAAGAAAATAATGCACCAAAAACTATTAATTTCTTATCTATGGATTTAGAACCGCCGGATTTGACTCTCGAGTGTCTATCAAAAATTCCTTTTGATGAATATACTTTTAATGCCATTTTATTCGAAATTGATGACGAAAGGGAACCAAATTTTGAACATAGGAAAAAAGAAAGTCGAAAACGGTTACAGTCAAAAGGGTATGTCTTATTGGGTAATATTGGTGGTCAAGATGATTTTTATGTACATCAATCACTTAAAGAAATAAATCATGACATTGATTTTTTTAAAAGTTTAATAAATATCGGAGTACCTGAACACACAATAAGATACTTCAACAAAAATTTATAATTATGAAATACTGCTTTACCACATTAGCTATTAATGAACCCTACGAAAAAATTGCACCCGTATTTTATAAAGAAATGAGGGATAATACAACACAATGTGAATTTTTTATTACAACAAATAATCCTGTGTTACAAAATCAAGGAGATAGAATACACACCAAATTAGTTAACCCACCACTATACGATTCAGGAGGAGGTTTTAATTTTAACCTGAATTTAAAGGTTTTATCTTTAAAACATATTTTGGAATATGGAAAAGAATCTGGTAGCAGACCTGAATATATTATCTTCACTGATGGTGATTGGAGAATATATAATGGATTTTCAGAAGAAAAAATATTGAATATGTTATCTTATATGGAAAAAGATGGGTTAGACTTTTTATTTGAAAGACCGGCACCTATTGGGCCTCATAAAGAAAATCCTGAACAAAGTTTTTTCCGTACAAAATTATACGATTATGATGTTTTTGAACACACAAAATGGGATGATGCACACGTTGTAAATGAACAATTTCTGGTTTTCAAAAACAATAGTAAATTTAGATTCTTTGTTCAAAGGTGGGAACAATTTCTTTGGTATAGCATTGCTAATAATATTAGAAATTATCCCGATGGATTTGAGATTGGTATTTCAGCATTAGAGGCTGAAATGAAATATGCTTACCAGGGCTACTTTAACTTAATTCAAAATTGTTTCTCTTTCTACACTAAACTTGGAGATTTCCATACGAGATTTTAATTATGAAATCTAAAATAGTTACAGCTTATTGGATGGATGTTGAAGGTTATCCATATCAAGGAACTAGACAATCTCTTAAGACGAGATATTTGGGTTCATTAATTAGTCACTGTAGAGGTATCGATTTACCAATAATATGTTACACGCATAAAAAAAATGAACAAGAATTGATTAGCTTAAAAAATCAATATGAGCTAGATAATTTAGAAATTAAAATACTTGAATTATCTGACATGAAATATCATAATCAAATTAGTCGTATTAGAGACTTAAACTTTAATAGTGATTTAAATGGTAGAGGGCCTGAAATAATGTGGGGTAAATTCCAGGCTGTTGAACAAGAATTAGACGGTTTTGATAGGGTATATTGGATAGATTGCGGATTACAACATGCAGGTATTTTTCCTTGGATGTATTGTGTACCTTATGGCGATAAAAAATTTCATATCGGTGTTGTAAGACCCGTCTGGGCGGATTGCGAAATAACACAATACGATTTTACTAAACTTTTAAACACAAGTATTTTTAAAAAATTAAATAATGTTTGCGACGGTAAAATAGCGACTTTATGCTGTACTTCACCACAAATAGGGTATCCCTACAGTCAATATAGTATACAAACAATACCTATTACGCCGCCTTACCCGATCGGAGGGATGATAGGCGGAGATACAAAAGAGTTCAGAAAATATTTACAAACTTTTTGGGAAACTTGCGAAAAAGTTTTAGACAAAAATTTTCTTTGTACTGAAGAAGTTATCATGAAAGTGGCTCACGATATTAATAAAGATATTATGTTACCTTTTATTTTTGGTATCTATCAAACTAATGAACATGACCAATATCATTTTGAGCTTTGGAATGAAAGTTTTAATAAACCAAAACCGTTATATATGGTTTGGCATGATATTATAAATTATTAATATGAACGCATATATTACAGGAGGATTTAATTGTGGTTTTGGAAGTACATACGACTCTATATATAAATTTTATAACACACAACAATACTTAAAAAAATTAGGATATTCGGTAAAAATTTACGTTAATTTCGGTCTTAATCACTATAGAATGCATAATGAGGATAGAGAATTCATCAAAAAAATTTTTAACATGAACCTATTTGATAATATTGTTTTGTCAACTTCCGGTTTCGATCCGCATCAAGAAAATTTTTCTGAAAGAAATAAATGCGAACTTATTCTAAACAAAGATGGAATTTATTATGTTTACGTTGATAAAAAAGTTAATGGGCTCGAAAACATAGAAGACTATCATGATTGGCAAAAAAGAGACGATTTACCAAGAATTAATATGTTTTCTGATGAAGTTATGTCTTTTTGCGAGAAAAAATTAAAAAACTTTAAAGACGATACTGTTATAATACATTACCGGCCCCCTGAATATCGAGACCAATTAGAAGTTTTAAAACAATTTGAAAAAGAAATAGATAATATTATTTTAAATAATATAAATAAAACAGTTTGCTTATTAACACCTTTTAAAGATGTCAAAAATTACTTCAAGAATAAAAATTACCCGAATTTGTACGTTAATGACTACGACTTTACTGATTCTTTTGAAATACGCGGACTTAAATTACCTGACTATGAATTAATTGAATACTTAAAAGAGTTATCTTTCGAAATGAATTTAATTTCAACATCTAAAGAAATATACAGGGTTGGTTGCGATTGGTTCTCTAATTTTTTATTTCACTCCTGCACATTTAATCAAACAAAATTAAGTAATAAGGATAGATATTTCCCATCTTATAATTAAATTTTAAATATGAGTAACGTAACAATAGTAACAGGTATATGGGATATAGGTCGTGATAATGCTGGTGAAGGGTTTAAACGACCGTTTGAGCATTATCTTACTAATTTTAATAGGCTTCTTACCAGCTTAAAGGATAGTAATGTACTGATATACATAGAGGAGCAATATAAAAACGATATTACTATATCACCTAATCATAGCGTTTATATCCGTAATATCGATTGGTTTAAACGATTTGATTGTTATACTGAGGTACAGGAGATAAGAACCGACGAAAAATGGCTTACACAGGCAGGCTGGTTGAGAGATTCTGCGCAGGCATCATTGGAGATGTACAATCCTCTAGTGATGTCAAAGTATTTTTTACTTAATGATGCAACCGTATTTAACCCGTTTAACACTGATTACTTTATCTGGATAGATGGGGGCATAACTAACACGGTTAACCTAGGTTACTTTTCACATGATAGAATCCAAGACAAAATTGTGAAATATCTGGACCCGTTTCTGTTTGTGTCATTCCCATACTCGACAGGCCCTGAAATACACGGGTTCGAGAGGCAAAGGATGAGTGAATTATGTAACACTCAAAATGTAGAGTACGTTTGCAGGGGCGGTATATTTGGTGGCCATAAGAATGTAATTAGAGATTATAACTCTTACTATTACAATTTATTAAAATCTACACTTGCAGCAGGCTATATGGGGACCGAGGAGTCAATTTTTACTATAATGTCATACTTAAAGCCTGATATATTTAGGCGGAGTATGATAGAAAATAATGGACTGATTAATAAATTCTTTGAAGATCTTAAGAATGATACTATTAGGTTGATACCCGAGCAAGTAACCCCACCAGTAAAACAAGTGCAGGATAATAAGGTCTCTATTTATACCTTAACCTTTAATAGCCCGGATCAGTTTAAGAAGTCCTGTATTGCTTGGTCACGGCAGAAACAGGATTTCGATAGATGCAGAAAGATACTAATAAATAATTCAACAGATAAATCAAAGATATCAGCATACGCCGAACTTTGCACGGAGTATAACTTCGAGCATATAGAGATGGCGAATAATGCTGGTATATGCGGTGGCAGACAATTTGCAGCAGAGCACTTCGATACATCGGATTCCGATTTTTATATCTTCTTAGAGGATGATATGTTCTTAAATCCTCCTAATAATCAGATATGCACTAACGGCTTCAGACAGCATGTACCTGACCTTATTAATAATTCACTTAAGATAATGCTGAAAGGCAGATATGATTTTCTTAAGATGTCCTTTACTGAAGTTTATGGTAATAACTCTACTCAATGGGCCTGGTACAATGTACCACAGTCTGTTAGAGCTACATATTTCCCAGATTATAACAGACTACCTAAACAGGGGTTAGATCCAAACGCACCGAGAACCGAATTTAATACTATCAGATCGTTAGAGGGTATAGCTTACGCAGACGGTGAGATCTACTATTGTAATTGGCCGCAGATGGTATCCCGAGAAGGAAATAAAAAAATGTTTTTAAATACCAAGTGGGCCAGACCGTTCGAGCAAACTTGGATGTCGCATTGCTTTCAGTTAACTAAATCGGGAAATCTTACAAGTGCTCTACTTCTTGCAACTCCAATCACACACGATCGATTTGAATACTACGAAAGCAACCTAAGAAAAGAAAGTTAAAACACTACTTCTTAAGAGTGCTGAGATAAGGATCTAGGAGATTGGACTTAAAGGCTTTGTTCCTACCTAGCTCTTGCTTTACCCCTTCAATTTCACCATATCGACGGTACTCATTGGTCATGACTGCAACATTATTAGTCATTAAACCGCCGACAAACTTTGGAAAGGTAGTTATACCGCCTCTAACGTTAAATTCAATATCAAGTAACATCGCGACGGCGTACTTGTTGGTAGGCAGCGTATAGCCAGCCTTGTGTAGCTTTCTGTTTATATTTCTATAAGATCTATTTATGTCAGACTGAAGAAGTTCTTCGCTCTCTTTATCAGTTATACCACTCTTATAACTGATAGCCTCTTTGTTAGAGGAAAGCTTATGACCATATCCAATAGTATCCCTTCCTCCTTCTTTACTAGGGTGAGGAAACCATTTTTGTAGTTTGTTATTCCAACCACCTTCTTTATTATTTTTGCTATTTTCCTGGCTTCGTATGAACTGAGATGCTAGATTAAGATTTTGCGGTACATTATTCGATACTGCCGCAGGTCTGGTAATAGTATTTGATACGGTTGGTTGATTTGTAGCGCCATGGCTTAATAGCGATGAAGCTCCTAAAGCTAACCCGGCGAGTGCGCCCTTCCAACTCTCTTCGAATATTTCCGTCTTATATTGATTTAGATACATTTAGCCTGTCTATATTAATTTGTTGTCAGTAATTAGAATATATGCAAAAATATATCTGACATCAAGATATTTATTATATTTATAGCTCATAAGGTTGCTGTTAGGGGAGTTTGAGTATAATTACTTACGTCTAAATGAATAAAAAGCAGCAACAGTTATACTCGATACTTCAAGCTCAATTTGGCACTGGTACTGATCGATGGTTGAAGACGAATAACAAGCTATTTCGCAATCGGCCTCCGCTTTACTTCCTAGGCTGTGAGATATACGAACCGTTCTATAATCTAATTGGTGATGAAGCCTTTAAGACTATTGATCAATCGAGATAGACGTCGTCACATGATATAGAGACGTTCTCTATAAATTTCGTGAACATTACCTCATCTAGATCTATATCACTGAGAATTTTAAGTCGTATTTTATCGTTAGCAGCGATATTTTCTAGAATCATCGTTATAATGTGTTCTGCTTGATCAGAGTTAATTGTAGTCATTTTATTTTATTTATATAAGAACAGGCGAAGAGGGTGCATTATGCACCCTCTTCGATTGTATATACCGAACGACTTACTTAGACCATTTGCCGTTCAACTTGAGCGCCTCGTCAAGGAGCTCATTTGTGATGTTATCATCGCAATGAGACGTTAGAGCGAAGCGTGTCTCCTCAATAGTCTTACCCTTACGCAAGTGCTTAAGTGCAGGGCGGCTGATATATAGAGACAAGAACTTCTGAACGTCTCCGCCAGTAGCAACCGCCTTAGTAACGAGATACGCTTTGTTCGTAAGACGTTCCTTGCCGGTGATAATACACCGGAGCTTGGGGGTGTTGTCTGAGTTAATAGTGGTGATGACAGCAGATTGCTGTCCCTCTGTTTGTGTTTCTGTTTGTTTCATAAGTTTAATTTGCCTAACTAAGTCAATATAAACTACAATATACCATTGTCAACTTTTTTTAGGATCTTTATTACATTTACTATTTTAGTTGTATTCTATAGAGTTTCACTATACTATATTAGTATATGATGATATCATTAAACAAAACACACAAACTACTCCAAAATAACAAAATCACTGCTACAGTGATGACGCGGTGGAATCGTGATAAGAACCCTAACTGCAAGTTCGTGCCAGGTGACGAGGTACTTATTAAAAGCAAGAAGAACAATTGGGAATCGATTAGAAATCGTAAACTCAACGGATCGCGTGGTGTTGTAGTCGGAGTCTCAACTACTGGTGAAGGTTGTATGACTAGTAGGACGAGTCATGCTACTCACTATTACGTAGCTATGAACTGTTACGTTGGTCGGTTTATGAGCAATTCCTTGGAAATTGCCTAAACTAAGTTTATCATAAACCCGACAATATAATATATTGTCGGGTTTTTATTTATCCGAATTAAATATTCTACTGATATAATAAGTGACACTTGCAGCTACAACTGCGGTAACACCCAGAGCATATGACTTGAACCCTTCGAGCGCTACGACTCTTTCGTTTAGCTTGGTGCTCGCTGTCTTTAACTCCACGATATGCAATGCAATATTATCAATTTTTGCTTCGAGTCTAGCAAAGACCGCATCGTATGCCTGAGGGTTATGTTCTGACTCCTGAGAGTTTTTACTCATTATTAAAATACTTATATTTGACCGTAAGATATTCTGTTAATACATTTGTTTTTATTATTAAAAAAATGTATTGTAGCAGGCAGACGGTAGGATTAAAATAATCGTACACCATGGATAAAATCTTTGTTAAAAAGCGGAACGGTGATAAAGTTGAGTATAATGTCGAGAAGATACACAAAATTATTTGCTGGGCTATAGAAGGCATACCTGACGTCAATATGTCAGATATTGAAATGAATGCGCGGCTAAATATCTTTGACGGTATTACTACTCGTGAAATACATAACATCTTAATTGAAGCGGCTGCAAATCTTATCAGCGTTGAAAGACCGAGCTACCAATTTGTCGCGTCGCGATTACTCAACTATGCCTTGCGTAAGGATGTCTGGGGAGGTAAAAATCCACCTAAGCTTTATGATATAATCACTCGCAATGTAAAATTGAAAGTTTATGATGAGCAGATTCTTAAGATGTATTCTAAGGAAGATATCGATAAGCTAGATGAGACAATTGATCATGATAGAGACTTTATTTTTACCTATTCAGGTATAAAGCAGCTGTGCGATAAATACCTCATTCAAAATCGTCAGACCCAAGAGGTATACGAGACGCCGCAATTTGCATATATGTTAATTGCTATGGTAGGCTTCAGTTCCTACTGTATCTCTAATCGGGCCAGTTATGTAAAAAAAGCATATAACTTCTTTTCTAAGCATAAAATTAACCTACCTACTCCTATTATGGCTGGTGCTCGGAGCACTTTACGATCATTTGCATCGTGCTGTCTAATTGATATCGAGGATAGCATGGATTCTATTTTTGCAAGCGTGGCTGCTGTTGGCCACGCTACTTCTAAGAGATACGGTATCGGTGTCAATCTCGGCAGAATGAGAGCGATTAATGCGCCTATTCGTAATGGCGAAGTTATTCATACCGGGGTAATACCGTTCTTAAAGGTGCTCGAATCGACGGTTAAGTCCTGTCATCAGAACTCTATTAGAGGCGGCGGCGCTACCGTAAACTTCCCTATCTGGCATCACGAAATTCAGGATATTCTAGTACTTAAGAATAACGCAGGAACTGAAGATAATCGAGTAAAGAAGTTAGATTACTGTATCGGTCTCTCTCGTATATTTTATGAACGTCTTCAAAAGAATGAAAATATTACTCTATTCTCGACGCACGAAGTTAGAGATTTGTATGAGGCTTTCGGTCACCCTGAATTTGATGCTTTGTATATAAAGTATGAAAGTAGTAATAAAATTAAATTTAAGAAGTCTGTCCCTGCAAGAGAGTTATTTTCGTTGTTAGTTAAGGAACGCGTCGAGACTGGGCGTATTTACATCATGAACGTTGATCATGTAAATGAGCACGGCGCATGGCTAGATGATGTTAAAATGAGTAACTTGTGTCTTGAAGTAAATCAGCCACTCATACCTATGAAGAGCTATGATGACCCTAATGCACAAATCGGTGTGTGTATACTTGCAGCAATTAATTTACTCGAAATTCAGTCGGATGCGGAGTATGAAAAGGTATGCGATATTATTATCAGATTTCTTGATAATATTATTGACTATCAAGAGTACTTTAATAAAGCTGCAGAGAATTTTGCAAAAAAGCGTCGCAGCTTGGGAGTAGGCGTAACAAACGTAGCAGCTCTACTCGCTGCACAGAATTTAAAATACTCTGATAAAGAAACACCTAACTTTATAGATAAACAGGCTGAGAAACTACAGTATTATTTGCTTAAAGCTTCATGTAACCTTGCAAAGGAGAAGGGTCAGTGCGAGATGTTTAATCGTACTAAATACTCCAATGGTATTTTACCAATTGATACATACAAGAAGACTGTCGATAGAATTGTTGATCGTAAATTGAGTTGTGACTGGGAGGAATTACGTAAGGATATTAAGCAATACGGTCTTCGTCACTCTACGGTAACTGCTTTAATGCCGGTTGAGTCTAGTTCCGTTATTCAATCATCTACTAATGGCATCGATCCTGTACGTAGTGTTATCACATACAAGAAATCTAAAACCAGTACTCTACCGGTCCTAGTTCCTCATATTAACTGGAAAAATCGTTATACCCTCGCGTTCGAGATGACAGATAACATCGGCTACCTTAACGTAGTCGCAGCCTTTCAGAAATATGTCGATATGAGTATTTCAGCAAATACATTTTACAACTACAGCCACTACGAAAACAAGCTAATACCCGATACTGTTATCTTAAAGGAAATATTATATGCATATAGTATGGGAATCAAAAATATGTATTATTGTTACTCAGAAGACGAAGATAAAGATCTTACTACCAACAAACCAGTCGCCAAGGATGACTCCCACGATTGCAGTAGCGGTGCATGTAAACTCTAAATGAAAACTGTTCTTAATAAACACAACGTAGACAGGCTTAAGCAGCCTCTCTTTCTCGGCGAAGATCTAGGACTACAACGATATGATTATTTTAAGTATCCTAAGCTCTTCGATCTCTTCAGACAGCAGGAGGAATATCACTGGATGCCTGAAGAGGTATCTCTTATAAAGGATAGAAATGATTACAAGGTTCTATCTCCAGAGGAACGATTCGTATTTGACTCTAATCTTAAGTTTCAAACGATGACTGATTCGATGCTATCGAGAAGTATTCATGAGATAGCGCGGTACGTTACTAACCCTGAGCTTGAAATCTGTATGAATACGTGGGCTCGCTTTGAAGCGATACACTCGTATAGCTACACCTATATTCTTAAGAATGTATGTAGCGACCCATCGAAATTTTTTGATTCGATTTTAGAAGATAATGAGATAGTAAGTCGAGCTAAGACGATATCTGATAATTACGATAAACTAATCGGTAATCCTACCGATATTAAGCAGCAGATACTCGATGCTATTATATCGACGAATATAACTGAAGGTATCGCCTTCTATACGTCTTTTGCTTGTAGCTTTTACTTCGGCTATCGTGGTAAGATGGAAGGTAATGCTAAAATTATTAAGCTTATTCATCGAGACGAAAACCTACATGTTTCAATTACTCAGAATATTATAAAATATCTTACTGAGAATCCTAAGGAAGGTTTCTCAGATCTAGTTAAAGCTAATAAGCACAAAATAATTGATATGTTTGGTCTCGCTGTTGAAAATGAAAAGAAATGGGCAGACTACCTTTTTTCACGAGGTAGTCTGATTGGGTTGAATAAAGATGTACTAAGCGGCTACGCTGAATGGCTCTGTAATAATCGCCTGCAGGCCTTAGGATATTCTAAGATATTCGATATCAAGTCCAATCCTATCGGCGGCTGGTTAGATTCATTCATGGATAGCAGTAAAGTTCAAGTGGCACCTCAAGAGACGGAAATCTCGTCTTATAAGATAGGCTCGCGCGATACTACTATCGATGGTGATCAGCTATCCGATGTACAGCTATAGCCCGCTAGATATAAACAATACCGAGCGGATTATCATCTATTGAGAGATTAGTAAGAGACGTTCGCATTTTCGTAATACAGTTATTTTCTAGTTGACGGATACGCTCTTGAGTTAGCGAGTGATCGATACCGATCTCGTGTAGAGTATCCTGTTTCCGACCATTAAGGCCGTATCTACGAATAATAATATCTCTCTCGCGTGCAGGTAGCTCGTTGATAAGATCGTTTACCATCTTTTCCGCTTCTTTAGACATACAATAATTATCGGGAGTTTTATGATCATCGCATGCGATAATTTCTTCGTTGCAGCTATCGCTATCGTGGTCAACACTAGATGAATCAAGATTTACAATCTGTCGATTCATATCGATCACGTTACCGACCGCGTTTACAGAGATTTCTAGTTCCTTTGCTATGAGTTCGTTTGACGGTTTGACGCCGTGCGCGAGTTCGTACTCTTCGATGAAATGAATCACCCGATACTTGTTACTCCAAACTTTATCGGGCAGTTTGAAAAGGTCGCTCGCCTTATATATAAACTTATTAATAAACTGCTTTACCCAAAACGAGGAGTAAACTGAGAATTTAGCGCCTTTCAAAGGATCGAACGTTTCAGCAGCACGTATTAAACCTCGGTTACCTTCGCTGATCATATCCATTCGATCGCTTGGCTTTCTTACGATGCCGTTTACAATCTTAACTACCAGTCTCAGGTTAGCTGTAACCAGAATGTTAATAGCTACATCTGCTGCTGCAATGACGTCGGCTGGAATCTCGCCCTTATATTCATTTCGAATTCTAACAACTCGAGCTTGTTCGTTTTCTTCCTCCTTAGTTAGGAGCGCGTATTGGTTGATTTCTTTTAGGTATTGTTGGTATAATGTATCATTCATGACACATAATATATACCCAAATGAAAGATCGTGCAACTAGATTTTACCTAAAAGGACATTCTCTGAGCGAAATTCAATATTATTGTCAATGGTCGCTTTTAAATACTGTTTCTCGGGGTCTGTCAATTCAGTATATAACGCGGTATACTTAGCCTTAGCTAAGTCAATGCGGCTGTTTTTCTGGCAACCGCACCCGAAATTGATATTTTTGACAGCATTTATAAAGAAGGTCAAAGTAGGGTATGCCGTCAGGTTGCTATCTTTAATAGCATTATAGAATTCTATATAATCCCGGTAAATCATACTAGTCTATAAATTATAAGCGAGGTAACATATATAATAGGAAGATAATATACCGGCATGAAGAACAGTGCGGGAAGAGTTAACCAAACACATAAGCAATAATGGCATGAAATAAGTCTGGTCAGGAAATTGTTATACGCTGATCCCAGATAACCTATAAAGGTTAATTCAGGGTTAGAATTGCGAGCATGTAGGTAACGCTTTATTACAGGTAACATACAGAAGTACTCTGTAACTGCTTCCGTCTTAAACCATAATACTAATAACGCGACTACTGTAGTAGTGTATACAATTATTGCCATACAGATATATAGGTCACTTATACAAGTATTCTACGTATTTAGAGAATGTTATACAATAGGATGACTAAATAAGTATATGATATTCAACCTACTAAAAAGCATATGGTGTAAGCAACCGGCGACTTGCGCTAAATCAGTCGTCGTCAATGTACCTGATATAAAGCAGCCTGATTTTAGCAAACTCGTTAAGAACTGCACTTCTAAAAACGGTAAGCAAGATTGCCAATACAGCGTGTACGTTAAAGACGATGAAGGCACGAAGATACATCTAATTCTAACTCAGAGAGAGGTAGACAACGCGGCAGCACGCAGCAAGAAGCTTGTCGTTAAAGCGTAAGCTCTGCTTGAGTTAATTGCTGCTTTATCGGTAAAGGAGGCATCGGTGCAGTGTTATCATCGATACATTTAAACGCCTTAGTAGACGGGTAGGCTTTGTATATCTCCAAACCTACCTGCTCTTCAGGTATTTCAAGGGTATACTTTAAAATACGAGCAAGGAACATTCGCTTTGCAATTTTACCAAGAGTTGCAGTAACATAGCCGCGATAGATCTTACCCATAACGACTGCTACTATCTTGTAGGTACTGTATTTGTAGACAGGGGGAGGTGCCTGTTCACTGTAAAAGCTGTAAAACGTCTTCACTATATTATTTAATAAGCTTGAGTCTCTTCTGATCGCACAGACAAAATTCTTGATAGAGACAGGTATTGCAGTACTTGCCGTTATTAATGAAGATATCGGGGCGTTGACAGGTACCTCCACTGGGTATTTGAGCACCGTCTGGTCCTCCAGTAGCCCATTCTACATATTCCCTGGTGTAGGCTGTTTCTGTCTCTAGTAATTTAAATTCAGTATGTGTTTTTTTCATGTAAAAAATGGCGAGCGAGTTGGATTCGAACCAACGTAACAGACGTTAACCGTCTCGTGTTCGCCACAGTAGTTGCCGCTACCGCTCATCACACCTTCGCTCGCGTCTTAATATAATGCTGTAATAACCTGTTTACAACTATAAATACTCGTATGAATTACGGCGAGTTTTTTAGAGAAAATACAAATCTCCAGGCTAATGAGCTTAAGCCTGGTGATAAGGTTAAGAATATTAATCCAGACTGTGTGCACTCGGGGACGACTGGCATAGTGAAGAAGATAAAAAAAATTAAGGGTAAAGGTGGAGTGTGCGGTAACAAAGTACATATAAAAATTAAAGACGACCCTAAGCACAAAGGCAAGTACAGAGGTAAAGATGTGGAGAAAACTGAAATACAGCTTTCAAAGATGGCCAATAATACCTAGTTGATATTTTGTAAAAGTTCTTATGTATTACATTAGACAGTAGTGAATTATTTATTTATATGTCACGTAGAAGTAGAATTATTGCTAAGCTGCCTGGTACAAGTTTTACTGAGGTAGACCGATTTAATAGAATGCAGCAGATAAGCAGACGCTTTAATCAGAATCTTCAAGATACTGTTAACGCGGAGTTGGCAAAGTCAATATTAGACCGGTCTAACAGAATTCAGATAGATAATAATTTAAAGAATGTAACAGTTGACCCGAAAACACATCACCTTACTGCTCAATTTAACCGCAAGACCTTAGTAGGTCATCAAGGAGATACAACTTTAATTACGCCGACTGCTGCTGTAACACCTACACCTACGATCACACCTACACCTACACCTACACCTACACCTACGATCACACCTACACCTACACCTACACCTACACCTACACCTACGATCACGCCGACGATCACGCCGACGATCACGCCGACGAACACGATCACGCGGACGAACACGATTACGCCGACGAACACGCCGACACGTACCGTTACGCCGACGAACACGATCACGCCGACGAATACAATTACGCCGACGAACAC